>ERZ1673736.174-NODE-174-length-106993-cov-21.991547_pt1 | contig 106993 bp, 103 predicted proteins | sample MGYA00580212_ERZ1673736 | MGnify/ENA primary metagenome ERZ1673736 (study PRJEB41218, sample SAMN15661752) | gut metagenome | host: Homo sapiens | place: Canada: London | collected 2015-08-20/2019-03-30 | study: EMG produced TPA metagenomics assembly of...
ACACGGAATCAGATGCAGTCATCCGGCTGGAAGAAATACACACATTTTTCTCCAATGAATGTTTCATATGCAGTTCCAGCCGAAATCTGTATCAAGTGCTTCCTGTAATATAACTTATCGCCCCAAAGTCAACTGCCCGCCTGATGGGACAGCTTCTTTGCTAACGGCAGGGTAAAGATAAATTCCGTTCCCACGCCTTCCGTGCTGATACAGTTGATGTTTTCGCCGTGTGCCTGGACAATCTCCTTTACGATGGAGAGACCAAGCCCGGTTCCTTTTTTGTCCTTGCCGCGGGAGAGATCCGTCTTGTAGAAGCGCTCCCAGATCTTTTTGATGCTGTCGCCCGGGATACCGATGCCAGTGTCCTTGACGGAGACGAAGATCTTGTCGTTCTTCTCTGTGGTCTCGATTGTGATTGCGGAGTCCGTGTGGCTGAATTTGATTGCATTGTCGATCAGGTTGTAGAGTACCTGCTCGATCTTACTCATATCGGCGGAGACAAAAAGCTTCTCGCCGGTTAAGATCAGATTGAAAGTAATGCGCTTTTCCGTGCAGCGCCCCTCGAACGTCTGGACTGTCATGCGGATCGTATGATTGATGTCGAAATCCGTGATGTCCAGCATCGTGCCGTGTGAGCCGAATTTGTTTAACTCAAGAAGGCTCTTGGTCAGCTTGTTCAGCCGCTCGGTCTCAAAGAGGATGATGTTTAAATATTTGTCCTGCATCTCTACGGGAATGGTGCCGTCGAGCATCGCTTCCACATAACCTTTGATGGAAGTGAGGGGCGAACGGAAATCATGCGAGACGTTAGAGACGAACTTTTTCTGGTCGTCCTCCAGGGTATTCAGTTCGTTCGCCATGTAGTTGAGCGAGGCGGCGAGATAGCCGATCTCATCATTGGAGTGAACATCAATCTTTTTTTCAAAGTTGCCGGCGGCATATTCGTCCGCCGCTTTCGTAATCTTGCGGATCGGTATGTACACCACATAGGTAAACAGAATCAGTACCACAAAGGCTGCCAGAAACAGAAGCCCAAGCGTCTCATAAGCGATGGCGACAAGTCCGTTCGCGTAGGACACGAGACTGCTGGTCGGCTTGTGGATGACCACATAGCCGCGCACTTTGTAGTTGACGGTGATCGGCGAGAAAACACTTAACATCTCTGACGTAAACTGGTTATAAAACGTGCCGGTCTGATAATAGCGGCTTCCGAAGTCGGTAATGTTGAAGCCGGGAACCGGTGTGGGATCACAGCCCGGCGCCGCTGTGTTCAGAATGATGCTGCCGTGCGTGTCCACAATCCAGATTTCACTGGAGAGATAGGTGCTTAAGGTGGAAAGCTGTGTCTGTATCTCGTCCAGCGTCATGGTCTTGGAAAAATAATTCCCGGCATAGTTGGAGGAGATCAGGGCGGATTCCCGGTAGAGGCTGGCAGCCTCCTTTTTTTCCACAAAGGCGAACGTAATGTGGTAGGTAAAGGTTGTGATGATGAGAAAACCGATCAGACCGTACATCAGATAGCCGGCGAGCAGTTTGGGGTAAAGGGTACGTTTCATAGGTCACGAACCTCGAATTTGTAGCCGATGCCCCAGACCGTTGCGAGGCTCCAGTTGGCATGATCCTTGATCTTCTCGCGGAGACGCTTCACGTGAACATCCACAGTACGCGTGTCGCCGATGTATTCATAACCCCAGATGTGGTCTAATAGCTGCTCTCTTGTAAAAACCTGATTCGGCGAAGCCGCAAGAAAATATAAAAGCTCCAGTTCCTTTGGCGGCATATCGACGGCCTGCCCCATGTAGATGACGGAGTAGTTCGAGAGATTGACCACCAGATCCGTGTACTTGACGCATTTTAACTCTGCGGCAGGTTCCTCCGGCTTTGCCGGCTGATAGCGGCGCAGCACTGCCTTGACGCGCGCGACAAGCTCCTTGGAGTCGAACGGCTTCATCATGTAATCGTCCGCGCCGAGCTCCAGACCGAGTACCTTGTCAAAAATCTCGCCTTTGGCTGACAGCATAATGATCGGAACATTTGCCTTCGCACGGATCTCACGGCAGACCTGATAGCCGTCCATGCCGGGAAGCATCAGATCGAGCAGGATCAGATTCGGATTGTACTGATCAAAAGCGATCATGGCTTCCTCGCCGTCATTGACGATCCGGGTATCGAAACATTCCTTTGTGAGATACAGGGAAATCAGTTCTGCGATATTATTGTCATCATCTACGATGAGAATTTTCTGTTTTGCTGCCATATCATCATCTCCTCATTTTTATTTTAAATATCAGTCCTTAAACTCGGCAATCGTGACGCCGGCATCGCCCTCACCGAACTCGCCGAGGTGGAATGATTTGACATATTTTAAGCGCTTTAAATGAGCCTGCACCGCGTTGCGGAGTGCGCCCGTGCCTTTTCCGTGAACGATGCGCACGGACGGCAGATGTGCCAGATAAGCGTCGTCCAGATATTTGTCGAGAAGCGGAATGGCCTCGTCGGTCGTCTTACCGATGAGATTGATCTCTGTGGAGACGGAGGCGGATTTGCTCATCTTGATCTTGCCGGCACTGGTCTTCTGGAACTTTTTGGTGCCCGGTGTGGCGTCTTCTTCCAGAAGGATCAGGTCATTGATGTTGACCAGAGAGCGCAGAATTCCCATCTGCACATAGAGGTCGCCCCTGGCGTTCGGAAGGGAATGGACGGTGCCCTTTAAGTTCATGCTGATGACTTTGACGCTGTCACCGATGCGCAGCTTCTTCGGAACGTTGTGGTTCGGCACGGAAGCTTTTTTCTGCTCGGACATCTTCTGTGCGGCTTTGTCCATCTTGCCGCGCAGCTTGGTACGTTCTTTTTCCATCTCGCTGACCGGTGCGCCCGCCTTGCCGTATTTGTTGAAATTGCGGATCGTTTCATCGGCGACATCCTTGGCTTCTTTTAAGATGCTGTATGCCTGCTCGTTTGCCTCGCGCAGAATCTTGTCGCGGCTGGAATCCAGGCGCTCCTGCTTCTGCTCCAGCTTTTTCTTTAAGGACTCGATTTCGGCTTTGTACTGGTTGATCTCTAACTGTTCCCGCTCGATCGTGCTGCGGCTCTTCTCGAGATCGGCGATCAGATCTTCAAAATCGCCCTCACTCTTGCTGATGCGCCCCTTGGCGTCGGTAATGAGATCTGTCGGAAGACCGAGCTTCTCGGAGATGGCAAACGCGTTGCTCTTGCCCGGAATACCGATTAAGAGACGGTAGGTCGGACTTAACGTCGCCACGTCGAACTCGCAGCAGGCATTTTCTACGCCTGGTGTGGAGAGGGCATAGACCTTGAGCTCGCTATAATGCGTCGTAGCCATAATGCGTGCCCCGTAAAGGTGGAGCTTCGAGAGAATGGAGATCGCAAGCGCAGCGCCCTCGGTCGGATCGGTTCCGGCGCAGAGCTCATCGAAAAGTACCAGAGAACGGTCGTTGACCTGCTCTAAGATACGGATGATGTTGACCATGTGGGAGGAGAAGGTACTGAGCGACTGCTCGATACTCTGCTCGTCCCCGATGTCAGCGAACACTTCGTCAAAAATACCGAGTTCCGAGCGCTCGGATGCTGGAATGTGCAGACCGGACTGTCCCATCAGCGTCAGCAGACCGACGGTTTTTAAGGAGACCGTCTTGCCGCCGGTGTTCGGACCGGTCACGATCAGCAGGCGAAAATCCTCGCCGAGCCGCACGTCGATCGGAACGACCTTTTTCGGATCGAGTAACGGGTGGCGTCCTTTGCGGATGTGAATCCGTCCGTCATCATTAAAAAGCGGGGCGACCCCGTTGTATGTCTGCGCGAAAGCTGCTCTGGCAAAAATAAAGTCCAGCTCGGTCAGAAGTTCATAGTCGGCGAGCAGCTGTGTGGCGTAGGAGGCGGTCAGATTGCTTAAGCCGGCAAGGATAACCTCGATCTCCTCCTGCTCACGGAGCTGCAGCTCTTTGTATTCGTTGTTCAGATTGACGACAGCCATCGGCTCGATGAAAAGTGTGGAGCCGGTGGAGGACTGGTCATGGATCATGCCTGGAACAAGAGACTTTGCCTCCGCTTTGACCGGGAGACAGTAGCGCCCGTCGCGCATGGTAATGACGGTGTCCTGCAGATAGCTTCTGGTCGTGGTGTTGCTGATCATGGAGTTCATCTGTGCGCGAATCTTGTCGTTCATTCCGCGCATGGAGCGCCGGATTGAGTGCAGTGTGCTGCTGGCGTCGTCGGCGATCTCGTCCTCAGAGAGAATACAGCGCCGGATCTCGTCACACAGCGGTGTGAGAGGTTCGATGCCGGCAAAAAGACCGGTCAGGGAATCGTCCGGCTGATCATTGTCTTCCTGTGATCTGGCAAAAGCCTTCGCGCGCTTGGCGGATTCTAAGAGAGAGCAGACACGCAGCAGTTCAATGGCGCTTAAGGCGCCGCCGATCTCTAAGCGCTTTAGTGAATCACGGATGTCCGTAACTCCCGAAAAGGACAGGGAGCCGTATTTAAACAGCCGGCTTAAGGCATCCGATGTCTGCTGCTGCAGTTGTTCGATCTGCGCGCGGTCGGTGATCGGGCGCAGCTTCTGACAGCGCGACCTGGCGTCGGCGCTGAACGCATATTCGGTCAGTTGATCGAGAATCTTGTTATATTCTAAGGTGTGTAATACTTTTTCGTTCATAGCAGTTCCTTTGATTTGATTGTCACATGGTTATGTCCTTCTTATTATATATGATTCCGGGAGTCTTGGAAAGCGGAACCTGAAAAGAATTGTAGAATCCTATTGCAAGCGTATGTGATTCATTTTATAATGATTACTGGTACGGTTTTCAGAAATTCGTGTGTAAATACATGCAGAAAAGAGGAAATCATGCAGCAAAAGGATAACGATCAGTTTTCTTTTATTAACGAAAAAATCAAAGAAAAGCCGGTCAATAAGAAGCGATTGCTGATGCAGGCAGGTTTTATCGCTCTGATGGCAGTCGTTTTTGGAATCATAGCAAGTCTGGTTTTTGCATATTTTCAGCCTAAGTTTGAATCACTGTTTTGCCCAGAGGAGGAACCGGTGGTCACCATTCCGCAGGATTCGGTTGCGGTGACGGAGCTGACTGAGGAGACAGAGACATCCGAGGAGACGGAGGCATCCGAGGAACCACAGGCACCTTCCGAGGAACCGCCGCTACAGCAGCCCCAGGAGCTTGAGATTGCGGATGTACAGAACGTGCAGAACAAGCTGTATGCGGTGGGAAGAGAAGCAAACCGCTTTGTCGTGACCGTGACGGGGGTCAAGAGCGACACGGACTGGTTCAACAATTCTTACGAGAGCAGGGGACAGGCATCCGGCATTATCATTGCAGACAGCGGTCAGGAACTTCTGATCTTAACGGAGCGCAAGGTCATCTCAGATGCACAGGAGGTCTATGTTACTTTCATCAATGATGTGACGGTGGAAGCGTCCATGAAGCACTACGACGGCAATACGGGAATTGCAGTGCTCTCGGTGCCGCGCAGTCAGGTGGATGAGGATACCATGAATGCAATCTCGGTGGCGAAGCTCGGGAATTCACTGACTACAATGCAGGGAACCATGGTTATTGCGGTGGGAAGTCCGCTCGGAACGAACTATTCGATCCTTACGGGGAATATTACATCTACCAACAATGTGATTTCCACGATCGACAATAATTATACCGTCTTTACGACGGATATTGTGGGCAGCAGCAGCGGCAGCGGTGTCATCATCAATGTGAACGGCGAGGTGATCGGTCTGGTAATGCAGGATTACGGCAATGAGGAGGATCAGACGACGCTCACAGCCCTCTCGATCTCCGAGTTAAAGCAGTTGATCGAGAAGCTGTCCAACAATCAGGACATTCCGTATATCGGTCTGGGACTGACGACGGTTTCTGCGGCAACCGCCAAGGAATACGACATTCCGAAGGGTGCATACATCAAGGAAGTCAAGATGGATTCACCAGCGCTGGCGGCAGGACTGCAGAGCGGCGATGTCATTACAGAGATGGATGGAGAAGCTGTCTACACGGTGGACAGTTATGAGAGCAAGCTTCTGGCATTGAAACCGGGCGACGAGGTGGAGATCGTTGTACAGCGGCAGGGCGCGGAGAAGTACGAGGAGATCACCTGTACGGTACAGGTCGGTGTGTTAAAGTAGAGGATAGTAACAGAAGGCGGTGTCTTGCGGCACCGCCATATTATGGAAATGAGGTCAGAAATGAAGTATATTGAGAGCCTGCGTGAGGGCGAGAGAATCAACGAAATCTATTTGTGCAAGGTAAAGCAGTCAGCGCTGACAAAGGCGGGAAAGCCTTATGATAATCTGATCCTGCAGGATAAGACCGGTACACTGGACGCCAAGATCTGGGAGCCGGGCTCGGTTGGAATCGATGAGTTTGATTCGTTAGACTACATCGCAGTCATGGGAGACATCACAAGTTTTCAGGGAAATCTCCAGCTCAACGTAAAGCGTGTGCGCAAGGTGCAGGAAGGGGAATATGATCCGAAAGATTATCTGCCGGTATCCAAAAAGGACATCGACGGGATGTATACAGAGCTTCTCGGACTGATTGCTTCCGTGAAGCACCCGTATTTAAGAAAGCTTCTGGAGAGCTTTTTTGTCGAGGATAAGGATTTTGAAAAACGGTTCAAGTTCCATTCCGCAGCAAAGAGCGTGCATCACGGATTTGTGGGCGGACTGCTGGAGCATACGCTTTCTGTGACGAAGAACTGTGATTATTTTGCGGAAACTTATCCGATCTTAAACCGCGATTTGATCGTGTCTGCGGCAATTTTCCATGATATCGGAAAGCTGGAGGAACTCTCGACGTTCCCGGAGAACGATTACACGGATGAGGGACAGCTTTTAGGACATATCATGATCGGTGCCGAGATGGTCGGAGAGCGGATCCGCACGATTCCGGGATTCCCGAAGGGAACCGCCAATGAGTTGAAGCACTGCATTTTAGCTCACCACGGAGAACTGGAATACGGTTCGCCGAAGAAACCGGCACTTGCGGAAGCACTGGCACTCAGTTTTGCGGACAATATTGACGCCAAGATGGAGACAATACGGGAGATTTTTGCAAGTGTTCCGGAGAACAATCTGGAGTGGCAGGGATATAACCGCCTGCTGGAGAGCAATATCCGCAGATCAGGAAGAGAGTCATAGGTATATCACAGGATATGAAGAAAAACGACAGTATTGAGTTAAAGATCGAAGATATGGGCGTTGACGGAGAGGGCATCGGAAAATACGAGGGGATGACCTTTTTCGTGAAAGATGCTGTGATCGGGGATACGATCCGTGCCGGCATCACGAAGCTCAAGAAGAACTACGGCTATGCCAGGGTGCAGGAGATTTTAGAACCGTCGCCTTACCGTGTGAAGCCGGAATGTCCGCTGTATGCGCGCTGCGGCGGCTGCCAGATCCAGGCGATGGACTATAGGCAGCAGCTTTGCTATAAGCAGAAAAAGGTGCGCGGCAATCTGATCCGTATCGGAGGATTTGCGCCGGAACTCATTGATTCCGTGATGGAGGAGATTGTGGGGATGGAGCAGCCGTATCGTTACCGCAATAAGGCACAGTTCCCGATCGGCGCGGACAGGGACGGGATGCCGGTGGCGGGATTTTACGCAGCGCGCACGCACAGCATTATCCCGGTGGAGGATTGTAAACTGGGCGTTACGCAGAATGAACAGATCCTTGGAACGGTGCTTTCCTATATGCGTGAGAACGGCGTCCGCCCTTATGATGAGACGATCGGGAAGGGACTGGTGCGCCATGTGCTGATCCGTTACGGATTCACCTCAAAGGAACTGATGGTCTGCCTGGTCATTAACGGAGAGACACTTCCGCAGGAGAAGAAACTGGTGGATGCGTTGTGTAAAATAGAAGGTATGACCAGCATTTCCGTGAACATCAACCGGAAGAATACGAATGTGATTTTGGGGGAGGAGACCCGGACCGTCTGGGGATCGGATTATATCACGGATCAGATTCATCTGCGCGATTGTGACCATGATTTTGCACTGACAGATACGGCAATCGCTTATCACATTTCCCCGCAGTCTTTTTACCAGGTAAACCCGGTGCAGACGGAGAAGCTGTACAGTCTGGCACTTTCCTACGCGGGTCTGACTGGCAGGGAGACCGTCTGGGATCTATACTGTGGAATCGGGACGATCTCGCTGTTTCTGGCACAGAAGGCGGGGAAGGTCTACGGCGTGGAGATCGTGCCGCAGGCAATCGAAGACGCTAAGAGCAATGCGGCATTAAACGGTATTACCAACGCCTCCTTTTTCGTGGGAAAAGCGGAGGAGGTTCTTCCTGAGTTCTATGAAAAGGAGAGCCGGAAGCCAGATGCGGACATGCTTCATCCGGATGTGATCGTTGTCGATCCGCCCCGGAAGGGATGCGATGAGAAGTGCCTGGAGACGATGCTTCGTATGGAACCGGACCGCATCGTGTATGTCAGCTGCGATCCGGCAACGCTTGCAAGAGATCTGAAGATCCTGTGCGGGGGCGGCTATGCACTTCGGAAAGTGCGTCCGGTGGATCAGTTTGGGCACACGACACATGTGGAGACTGTGGCTTTGCTCAGCGCGGACCGAAGTGGAACGGAGACTGGTCGACAGTAGGAAAGTGAAGGTTGACATCTCGTTGGAGGATATGGATTTATCAGAGTTCAAGGGAAAAGCAACCTATGAACAGATAAAGACTTATGTACTCGAACAGACAGGACTGAAGGTTTCTTCGTTGTATATTGCACAGATTAAGAAGAAATGCGGACTGGATGTGAGAGAGAATTTTAATTTACCTAAATCAGAAAATGCGAGACAGCCATAATGCACACCGGAGAAGGAAGAAGCAATCATGCAAGCGTTTAAGCATTTCGGAATTATATAGATTGTTTCATGAAAAGGAGTTAAGGATATTATGCTTAGACATGACATGGTAGAAATTGTCGGAAAGGAATTTCTGACAAGCAATATAGAAGCGGGAGAATACAGTTATGTTCAGGCGGCAGGTGGAAAAGCACAACTGGAAGCAAAGGTTGGTCATCCTGTATCACACTTCAAATTGGATATTCGATTTGAAATGGATGATGTGGTGGTTTTGATTGAGACAAAGCAGAACTATGTGGATGATGACGAAAAGCAGTTGCGTGAATATCTTGAGGAAGAACGTGCAATTCATCCGGGAAACAAAGCTATTTGTGTTCTTGCCAATACAAATAACGATAAAATCAAAGTATGGAAATCATTTGTTGATGATGAACATGTATTGAAAGATGAAGCTATGCTGGACAGAATGGCCCATTATGTAAGATTGTTCAGAATCAATAAATCCAATGACCGAGAAACAGTTCTTAGAAATACATATTCATTAAATGAACTTTTGCATAAAAAGGATATTGACGAGAATCTTCGTAGTCAGTTCGTAGGAACAAGTCTCTTGTATATCAAAGACCTTGTAAAAAAGAAAGGTACTGTTTTGATTACAAAAGAATTTGTTGATTCAATGAAAGAGTTCTGGAGTCTGATGACACCAAAGGGCATCAGAGGTGCTATTGAAGGCGTATTATCTGATTTGTTGGATGACTCTGACAATAAAGCTAAGAAGATTGAATTACTTCAAAAGAATGTTCTGGGAAATCAAAAGGTTAGAGCTTTGAAAACAACTGATTGGGTAGAAATTCTTGAAACAATTATGTTGGATATTTACAGATATATTGATACTGACAGTTCAGAAGGGCAGGATATTCTGAACATGTTCTTCATCGCTTTTAATAAATACACAGGAAAAGCAGATAAGAATCAGGCATTTACACCTGATCATATTACAGAGTTTATGTGTCGCGCTACGGGCGTAGATAGAACAAAGCGTGTTCTTGATGCAACTTGTGGAAGTGGTTCTTTTCTTGTACAAGCGATGGTAAAAGAGCTTGCTGATTGTAGACGTGGTAAACGTGAGGAAGAGGCAAAAGACCTTATGCGTAAGGTAAAAGAAGAACATATTTATGGCATTGAAGTTGAGGAGAATGCCTATGGTCTTTCTACAACAAATATGCTGATTCATGGTGATGGAAACAGCAATATTAAATTTGGAAGTTGTTTTGATTGCAAGGAGTTTATCAAAGATGCAAACCCTGATATTATTCTTATGAATCCGCCATATAATGCGAAACCGATTGGAATACCAGCTAAATACAAAGCAAGTTGGGGAAATTCAAAGAATGGAAAAGAAGACCCAACAAAGGGGTTTGTATTTGTTCATTATTTATCTGATGTAATCAAAGAAATGAATGATAAAAGAGAAAAAGATGGTAAACCTCGTAAGACGGTGAAAATGGCAGTATTGCTTCCAGTTGCAACAGCAATAGGAACAAAATCCATTATTCAAAATGAAAAAATAGCAATGTTAGAAAATAACACATTAGAAGCTGTGTTTACACTTCCAAATGAAATTTTTTATCCGGGAGCATCTGCATCGGCTTGTTGTATGGTTTTTACTTTAGGTGAACCACATGTTAAAGTTGATGGAACCACAAAAGAAACATTTTTTGGTTACTATAAAGAAGATGGTTTCAAGAAAAAGAAAAATCTCGGACGCGTAGAACAGTTTGATGATGATGGAAATAGTAAATGGAAGGCTATTGAAGAAGAATGGCTTCGTTTATTCCGTAATCATAAATCAGTTGCGGGCTTATCTGCAACAGCAGAAGTAACCGGGAAAGATGAATGGCTTTGCGAAGCATATATGAAAACTGATTACACAAAACTTCGTGAAGAAGATTTTCAGCGGACATTGAATAGTTATCTTGCGTATCTTATCAAGGAGGGCAAGATTTATGAATCTTAATGTTAATGACTGGAAAGAGTTTAAAACATCAAAATTGTTTTATGATATGCAAAATGGTAAAGCAAATCAACAAATGCTTGAAAATGGAAATGAATGTTTTTATGTAGGCGCGAAAAAAGATGACAATGGAGTTATGTTGCATTGTGTTAAAGATGAAAGTTTAATGACAAAGGGTAATTGTATTATATTCATTTGCAACGGACAAGGTTCTGTTGGATATGCAAATTATATGGATGTAGATTTTATAGGAACCACAGATATTGTTGCAGGATATAATGATAATTTGAATGAATATACAGGTATATTTTTAGCAACTATATATTCGCAAGAAAGACCAAAATATTCATTTGGAAGAAAATGGAAAACTCATTTGGCTGATACAAAGATCAATCTTCCTATTCAGCATAATGCTGATGGAACACCATTTATTGATGTGGATAAAAAGTATTCGGATGATGGTTATGTTCCAGATTGGAAGTTCATGGAAGATTATATAAAATCATTAAATCATAAACCGTTGACGACACAAAATAATTATGAAACTGTGGAGTTGAAAGTTGTCAAATGGAAGGAGTTTCGTTTGGGAAATTTGATTCAGAAACCATATAAAGCAAAAGCATTTAATAAAGACGAGTTAGAAGAAACAACAGAGCAGGATTTTGGAATTCATTACATTACAAGAACGAGTGAAAATAATGGTTGTGAGTTAATTGTTAATAAAAAAGATATACCTAGTGAATTTGTCGAAGAAGGAAATGCAATCTCGATAGGCGATACAACAGCTACTTGTTTTTATCAAGCGGATGAATTTATTACAGGTGACCATATGGTAGTAGTTAGAGCTGAGTGGTTAAACAAATTATTAGGAATGTTTATTGTGAGCATATTGCAAAAAGAGCAATATAAATATTCATATGGCAGAGCATTCTTAATGGAAAGAATTTCGGATACAATTATAAAACTTCCTGTGCAACATAATACTGACGGAACGATTTTTATTGATGACAAACATAAATATTCAGAAGAAGGATATGTTCCAGATTGGCATTTTATGGAAGATTATATTAAGTCGTTACCGTATGGTGATAAATTGTAAATTAAAAGAACAGATAGTGTATAATTTTTCAAGTCAAGGCTACCTCACATCTAAAGTGAGATAGCCTTTTCTAATATTCAATTTCACGAAATGATTATAATTCCAAAGCAAAAATGAATAAAACGTGTAAAAATAAATGTTCACATTATTTTAATCTAAAAGGCGATAGAAACACACATTTACAAAAAGGATGTTCGATTTTACTAAGTATTATATGGAATACTGCTGGATCACAAGTGCCTGTCAGACTCCAATGGAGACGCATGGCGTGATAAATATGGAATTACCTATATCATTTTTACAATCGAAGAAATTATGAACCTGATGAACCTGGGGAATAAGAAGGTTAACAAAATGTTGAAGGAGCTGGAGGAGCATGGCTTGATTTACCGAAGACACCAGGGATTGGGAAGACCAAATAAGATTTAGGTTTATGATTTGCGCAAAGCAGATAATTCAAACTGGTTGCCAAAACAAATTATGTTCGGAAAGGGGAGCAACAATGAGAAAGAAGTATTATGAAGATGCAAAAGAGAATGCAGCCTTTGAAAGATGTGCAGATGTAATAACATCCTTGATTCTAAAATATGGACCGGCTTTAAAACGAAAATGGAATCTAAACGAGTGGATTAGGAATATTCAGGCAGAGAGTCTATGGAAAGACATAGCTTGCAAAAGGTATCAGCGGTATTTTATTCACATGATGAATATGAAAAGTGTTCATGCATGACAAAATCAAATTGACTAATACTGATTATCAATATATAATACAGACAAAACGAAAATGACATGAACGGAGAAACAATGAAGTGGAGAAGGTTATAACACTTGAGGAAGCATTAAAAAGAATTGAAGAGTTGGAAAATGAGAACGCTGAGTTACGTGAAGAATTGGAATATTATAAAAATCGTAAATTAAGCGGAAGGCAGAAGCATAATGCAAAATGGATGGCTATTTACGATGATTTTGTTGCCGGTTATGAAAGTGGAATGACTATGGTAGAGATTGCAAGAAGGAATAATGTCAGTGAGAGAACGATTTACAGGTATAAAGCGTATTATGACGAATTAAAGGACAAAAATGAGATGGAAAGTAAATAGACAATTGAAGTGGAGGATGATGAAGTGAAAAATCTTGTCAAAGACACAATTCATGCTAATGGAATTGATATTGGAATATATACACAGGACTTTGAAAATGAATTTATATCACTGACTGATATTGCGCGTTATAAAAGTGATGAACCAAAGGATGTAATCAAAAATTGGATGAGAAGCAAGGATACAATAGAATTTCTTGGTTTATGGGAAAAACTACATAATAGTAATTTTAAAGGGGTCGAATTCGACTCCTTTAGAAATCAGGCAGGGTCTAATGCATTTACAATGTCACCTACAAAATGGATAGAGACAACTGGAGCAATAGGAATCGTAAGTAAATCTGGACGATATGGTGGCACTTTTGCACATTCAGATATTGCGTTTGAATTTGCATCATGGATTTCAGCAGAATTTAAACTTTATATAATCAAGGATTATAAAAGGCTGAAAGCAGATGAAAATAGCCGTTTTTCATTGAATTGGAATCTAAACAGAGAAATATCAAAACTGAATTATAGAATACATACAGATGCAATCAAAGAAAAATTGATACCACCGGAATTGACACCGGCACAAATCAGTTTTACATATGCAAATGAAGCTGATATGTTAAATGTGGTTCTATTTGGCAGAACGGCAAAACAATGGAAAGATGAAAATCCGGATATAAAAGGTAATATGAGAGATGGTGCAACCCTGAATCAATTATTAATCTTGGCTAATTTAGAAAGCTATAATGCAGTGTTGATTCATCAAGGGAAAAACCAAAAAGAAAGAATGGAATTGCTTCGACAATTGGCTTTGCAACAGATTCGTACACTAGAATCAATTAGTACTGATAAGCTTCCAAGATTACGATAGATTCATATTATTAAGACAAGTTTGGGGGATAAAGATGAAAAAAACAAGATGTTACATATATGCTCGTGTATCTACGGCTATTCAGGTTGATGGATACAGCCTGGATGCACAGAAGGACAAGCTTAGAAAATATGCAGAATTTCAAGATATGGAGATTGTTGGAGAATATTCTGATGAAGGGCATTCCGGTAAGAATATAAAAGGCCGCCAGGAATTTATGCGGATGCTGAATGATATTGAAGATGGCAAGGACGGAGTTGATTTCGTCCTTGTATTTAAATTATCGCGATTTGGCAGAAATGCAGCAGATGTGCTCAGCTCTTTACAGCTTATGCAGGATTATGGTGTGAATCTTGTCTGTGTAGAAGATGGAATTGACAGCTCAAAAGAAGCCGGTAAACTGCTTATATCTATTATTGCTGCTGTAGCAGAGATGGAACGTGAGAACATAAGAGTACAGACGATGGCTGGACGTGAGCAAAAAGCCAGAGAAGGAAAATGGAACGGTGGATTTGCATCTTATGGATATAAGCTGGAAAATGGAGAACTTGTCATTGCAGAGGATGAAGTGGTAATTATTCAAATGATTTTTGAACGATATATTCATACCAATGATGGAATCAATGGCGTTGCCAATTATTTGAATAATCATGGTTATACAAAGAAATTACGTCAAAACGGAACAATTCCCGGTTTCTCATCAAGTTTTATCAAAAAGATTATTGATAACCCAGTGTATATGGGGAAGATAGCATACGGACGCAGGCGAACCGAAAAGAAAACGGGAACCCGTAATGAAACGCATGTAGTGGAACAATCGGAGTTCCCTGTATATGAGGGAATTCATGAAGCTAATCTGGATGTTACAGATATTCATTACGATAAAAAATTTCAGATTTACAGAGACGATTAGATACCCAATATGATAAAATAGATGAAGTGGAGGAGGCAATCGTAGAGGCACTGAGATATTTTCAGATGATTCCAAGTGAATCGTAGGATGATTCGGCTTATAAGAAAGAGAAAATTTAACTAATGTTATAGAGCCTTCGGACATTGGGAATAAAACCTGATGTTCGTAGGCTTTTTGTTTACAGAAAATTTTTTTGTGGATATAATAAACATGACATATAGTTGTCGTGTTGTGTTAGATATGATATGTATGGAGTGTGGAAACTATGAAGACAGATAGGCTTATTGGGATATTGTCAATCTTACTGCAGGAAGAAAAGACAACGGCTCCTGAACTGGCAGAAAAATTTGAGGTATCCCGCAGGACAATAAACCGGGATATTGAAGACCTTTGCAAAGCAGGTATTCCAATAAGGACGGCACAGGGAACCGGTGGCGGTATAAGTATTATGGACGGATATCGTATGGATAGGACGATACTGACATCCAAAGATATGCAGATGATTCTTGCAGGTTTGCGGAGTCTTGACAGTGTGAGCGGAAGCAGATACTACAGTCAGCTGATGGAGAAAATCCAGACCGGATCATCAGAGTTCATCAGTGGAAGAGACTCTATGCTGATTGACTTATCTTCATGGTATAAGGGTTCCCTTGCTCCAAAGATCGAGGTAATACAGAGTGCAATAGAAAACAGGCGCATCATACGATTTAAGTATTATGCTCCGTCCGGAGAGAGCAACCGAAGGGTAGAACCATATTATCTGGTTTTCCAGTGGTCGAGCTGGTATGTATGGGGGTGGTGTTTAGAACGTAAAGATTACAGGCTGTTCAAACTGAACCGTATGGATTGTGTTGTTGAAACAGACCGTGGATTTCTGTGCAGAGATGTACCAATGCCGGATTTGTCAAATGAGAAGATATTTCCGGGTGGGATAAAGGTAAAAGCTCTTTTCACACCGAATATGAAGTGGCGGCTGGTTGAAGAATTTGGACCGAACTGCTTTACAGAAACAGACGATGGAAGGCTGCTCTTTTCAGCAGACTATACGGATATGGAAAACCTTGTGACATGGCTTATGACATTTGGAGCAAAAGTAGAGGTGCTTGAACCAAAAGAAGCACGGGACATTATCCGCAGGAATGCGGAAGAAACATTAAAAATCTATGGAGGATTAGGAAAATGACATTTGATTATAAAAAAGAATATAAAGAATTTTATATGCCGAAAGGCACACCGTCTATCGTAACTGTTCCGAAAATGAACTATATAGCGGTAAGGGGAAGCGGCAATCCAAATGATGCAGACGGAGAATACAAGCAGGCTATCGGACTTCTGTATGGAATTGCATTTACGATTAAAATGAGCAAAAAGGAAGATCATCAGATTGATGGATATTTCGATTATGTCGTGCCGCCATTAGAGGGATTCTGGTGGCAGGGGGAGCGGCGTCCGGGGGACGCCATGCTGCGAACCGACCGAGCCGGCAGGCGAGACGGCGTATCCGGAATTGATTATGCTCGTAAGGAAGATTTTAAGTGGATTTCTGTTATTCGCTTGCCAGATTTTGTTACCAGGGAGAATTTCGACTGGGCTGTCAGGAAAGCTACGGCAAAGAAAAAACAGGATTTTTCTAAGGTTGAGTTTTTTTCCTATGAGGAGGGCTTATGTGTACAGTGTATGCATATCGGAGCGTATGACGATGAGCCTGCTACGGTAGATGCAATGCACAGATTTATGGAAGAACAGGGATATACACTTGATATAACGGATCAGAGGATGCACCACGAGATTTATCTGAGTGATGCGCGGAGAGTGGCACCTGAGAAATGGAAGACTGTGGTCAGGCATCCGATAAGGAGGGCTTAAAGGTATGGAATATATTAGAGTTACGAAAGAAAATCTTGAAAAGGAGCATATTTGCTGTGCCATTTCCGACAATAAAGATATTCAGGTATCATCAAAGAAGGCATGGCTTGCGGATAGATTTGATGAAGGTCTTGTGTTTCTTAAGAGCGTAGAACGTGGCAAGTGCTTTATTGAGTACATACCTGCGGAGTGTGCATGGAATCCAATCGAGGCACCTGGTTATATGTATATTAATTGTTTGTGGGTGTCCGGTTCTTTCAAAGGTCATGGATATTCAAGTGACTTACTTTCCAGGTGTATTGAGGACAGCAGAGAAAAGGGGAAGGAAGGCCTATGTATTCTTGCGGCAGCAAGGAAAAAGCCATTTCTGGCTGATCCGAAGTTTCTAAAATATAAAGGATTTGAAGTTTGTGATGAGGCTGATAATGGAATCCAGTTATGGTATCTGCCATTTGAAGAGAAAACTGAGCCACCGGTGTTCAAGGAATGTGCAAAACACCCTCATATAAATGAACGTGGCTATGTTCTTTATTATACAAACCAATGTCCTTTCAATGCAAAGTATGTACCAATCCTGGAAGAAACCGCTCAGAAGAATGGCATTCCATTCAAGGCTGTGAAGATCGAAAGTAGGAAGGATGCTCAGAATGTACCAACGCCGATTACGACTTATGCGCTATTTTGTGATGGGGAGTATGTTACGAATGAGCAGATGAATGATAAGAAATTCTTAAAGCTGGTGGGAAGATAGGAGAAAACAACATGGCATATGCTTTACTTTTTTTACGATATGATGTTGTATCGTATTTTATTTTTGAGAAAATGCAGATGGTTTCCATTTCAAAAGAGGTATGGAGATAAAAAGTGTCAGAAATTCGGCATCAGGCATTGCTGACCAAAGACCGTATAGTCCAAACTTCACTTGTAAAATAGTAAGAAATTCTTGCATTTAAGGGAGGCTTGGCAATGAACAAGGATTTTGGATGCTGCTGTGGCTTTCTTGCAGACATGATTATGAAATATGCACCAGAGATAAAAGATGCATACAACATCGACACCTTGCAGCAATGTAGGGTGTTTTTCTATTACAGAAAGTTCATCGGCTCGCCACCGTGCAAGAGGTGGACATACTTCATAACCGTATGCAAGAGGCAGGAATGCAATTTTTGTCATGGGTTATGCACTTAACCTTTGTAACACACATATTTCTGTTGTACCATATAATCAGAATATAGGAAAAGAAGGAATACATATGGCACAGGACAGAGTTCGGATTGCGGATGTTGCAGATTCATTAGGTCTTAGTACTGCAACTGTCTCAAAGGTGATTCACAGAAAAACAGAAAAGATTTCGGATGAGACGGTAAAACGCGTCCAGCAGGAGCTGGAGAGGTCGGGATATAGCCCGAATATGGCAGCTATTCTGCTTGCCAGGAATAATTCAAGAATCATCGGAGTGGTGGTGAATGATAATGAAAAGTATGAGGGCAGGGTTTTAGAGGATGGATTTGTTATGGCTTCAATAAATGCTCTCTCCCATGAGGTAAATGAAAAAGGATATTTTCTGATGATAAAAACGACATCTGACATCAGTGAGATTCCGGTGTTTGCATCTATGTGGAATATGGATGGGCTGATTCTGATGGGTTTTTGTGAAGCGGATTATGAGAAACTCAGAAATCAGATGCGGATATCGTTTGTAGTGTATGATGGTTATTTTGAAAAATGTTCCAAGGTGGTCAATCTGGTCATCAATCATTATGACGGTGGTTATCAGGCAGGAAGATATTTTAGGGAGCTTGGACATAAAAAAGCGTTGTGCATAGCGGACAATTTTATCTGCATGGATAAAGAGCGCATCGAAGGTTTTAGCGAAGCCTTTGGACCGGGAGAAACATTAAGATGGAAAATACCAAGGACAGAAAAGGAGAGAATGCGTTTTTATGAGGATAAATATCAGGCGCTGTTAGAGAAAAATGTTACCGCTGTTTTTGCGGTATCAGATTTCTATGCACTTGAGTTTATAAGGTTTTTACAGGGAAAGAACATTCGGATTCCAAAGGATATCCAGATCATCGGTTTTGATGACAACATGGCAAGCAGGGAAAGCCATCCTTCTCTAACAATCATTCATCAGGAGGCGTCCCTTAGGGCAGAAACTGCAATTAAGTGTCTTGAGGCAATGCGTGATGGAGCAGAATGTGAGACAGAAATCGTGCTTCCGGTTGAGTTAATTAAGAGAGAAAGTACGGGGGAATTATAATGTCGAAGTTTATGAAATCATTGTGTAAAATAGCAATTCCGGTCACCTTGCAAAGTATGCTGTAGGCATCTTTTTCAATTGTAGACCAGATTATGATAGGACAGTTAGGAGAGACTAATATATCGGCAGTTGGACTATGTGGAAACTTTTCGCTGATTTTTTCCGTGGTGATTGGTGCAGTGAGTACGGTTGCGGGGATACTGATCGCACAGTTTATTGGTGCGGAAGATACAAAAGAGGCCTGGAGCAGCTTTGATGTGAGCTTTATTAGCGGAATGGTAATAGCTGTGCTGTTTTTGTTTGCGGCAGGAGTTTTTCCCTCGCAGATTCTGGGGCTGTACACGAGAGACGTGAGTATTGTAAATACTGGTGCGGTCTATTTCAGGATAGTAGCGTTTTCCTATATTCCAATGGCGGCCGGTAATATTTTATCCTCATGGCTGCGCTGCAGGGAGCATGCCACAATACCTTTTTGGGCGGGCTTTGGGGCAGTCGCTGTAAACACAGGTCTTAATTAGCTGCTGATATTTGGAAAATTCGGATTGCCATGTATGGGAATAAAGGGAGCTGCGATCGCGACACTGATTTCGCAGTTGTTTAATCTGGCATTTATTGCTGTTGGATTTGCTTTATGTATCAGAAAGGATGAAGATAAACCGGTATGGTCATTGCGTTTCAGCAAAATTACTATCAAGGATTATCTGATCATGATTATGCCGATTCTGGTCAGCGAATTTTTGTGGAGCCTCGGACAAAATGTAGAGTCTGCCGTCTATGGGCATCTCGGAATGGCAAATCTGGCGGCATACACACTTACCTGTCCGATACAGGGGCTTATTGTAGGAGCACTTAGCGGATTGTCGGCGGCTGCCGGTGTAATGGTTGGCAAGAGGCTTGGCAGGAAAGAATACGATGAGGCTTATACAGAATCGAAGAAAATAATGTATGCAGGTTTGGCCGGAGCGGTAGCCGTATCGATATTGCTTATTCTTCTGGCAGGAGTATATACCGGGCTGTATCGTGTAGATGGCAGCGTAAAAGAGCTTGGAAAGATACTGCTTATGGTATTTGCCCTGTATGCACCGGTCAAGGTTGAAAATATGATACTTGGAGGCGGCATCATAAGAAGCGGCGGTAATACAAAGATTATCATGGTGATTGATATTGTTGGCACATGGTGCATCGGAATCCCACTGTGTCTGCTTGCAGCGTATGTATTTAAGTGGGACATAGTTGGTGTGTACACATTGCTTACCACCGAAGAAATATTCAGGCTGGTTGTATCGCTTGTTATTTTTAAGAGGCGTAAGTGGATGATCAGTTTATCGTAGAGTGAGGTGTTGGATATGGATTATATAAAAGAAAATTATATCAGCAGCTGGCAATTGACTATTGCTGTCAGGTTTCGGATATAAAGGATGATAAAAATTATTTTATGGAATATGAAAAACTGGAAGGCAGGAGACAGTTTGAAGAAGCGGATGATTGTATCTTAAAGGTAATTACTGTAAACGAGGCATATCTCAGGAAGCTGCCGTATGCGGCGCAGACGTACGCGGGGGTGAGTGACCGTGTGATCTCGATGCCGTGGCTGCGCCTGCCAAACCGCGGTACCCTGTATACAGGAGCGATGGGATTGCCGCGGGAACTTTCGGTGGTCCGGCTGGATGGTGAAAAATATCTGGCACAGAGCCTGCCGCGCGAGTGGAGAGAGAACTGGGTCCCGGTAGATCTTACAGAAATGGAGACGGGAGACCGTCTGACGGCGGAACACCTGATCGCCCAGGGATGCAGACATCTGATCCATATCAGCGGCGTTCATGAGACCGCCATGCCGGCGGATGAGCGTGCGGCGGGATTCTGTGAAGTGTGTGTGCAGAAAAACGTGCAGTATCAGGTGGTGGGAACCCATGCCTATGAGTACAATCATCTGGAATACCACGAAGTGCTGGAACAGCTGCTTTTGCAGCATCCGGACACGGACGGAATCTTTGCCAGCAGCGATCTGATTGCGGCGCAGCTGCTCTCCTTTGATCCGAACATAAGGGAACCGCTCTGGCGGTCATTGGAAGAGACGAAGAGACAGACTGCTTACGGGATGGAAGTGTGCGATGTGCTGAAAATATCGGACAACGAGATCCGGTGGTTCACTGGCGAGGAGGATTTCGACCGCGAGTGGACATGCTTTGGCGGGAATACTACATTCCTCTGATTCTGTTGTCGATGGGAAGCGGGGGAGGCCGGGCATACTGCGGCAGCCGCAGAGCAGAACAACCTGCATTTTTACAGGAAGGCACGATCGAGACGACTGGAGCGGGAGATACGTTTGGCGCACACTTTGTTCCAGAAAAAAGCATTTGAGCGACGCCGTTTCAGGTATCCCTCTGCAGATATTCCATCAGCTTCCTGGCAGCGATGCTCTCCGGGCGGCTTGTGTCCCGGATGAGACAGATCTCACGTTCCGGGATCGGCTCGACCAGACGGATGGGAAGCACTTCCCCGCGCGCAATCGGTTCGGATGCGAGTGCTTCCGGATAGAAGCCGATGCCGAGATTGTGCGCGACCATGGGCAGAATCTGATCGGTCGTGGAGGCTTCCATGTCCGGTGAAAATACAAGATGATGACTTAGAAAATACTGGGAATACAATTCTCTCGTGCCGGTTCCGGCTCCGAGAGAGATAAAAGGAACCTCCGACAGATCATGCAGACTCTGCATGCGGGAGGCAATAGCGGCATAGGAAGAACCTCCGATCAGGATTTCGCGAAAGGATAAAAGCGACGTCTTGTGAAGAGGTTTTTTGATGTCGATCGGGGTCGTCACAACGGAAAAATCGACGGTGCCGTGCGACAGGGCACGGATGGCCTGCGGTGTGGAATGGTTGGAAATCTGCAGGCGCACATGTGGATAATTGTGGTGGAAAAGTTCCAGTTTGTTCAAAAGAAACAGGCGCAGGGCCGTCTCGCTCGCGCCGATGGTCACAAGACCGCTCTCAAGACTCTTGTCTTTTAATATCTCCTGCTCCCCCAGCATCAGCTGTTCGTTGGCGATAGCGACATGCTCAAAGAGGCGCTGCCCCTCCGGCGTCAGACTGACACCGCGGTTGGTGCGCACAAGCAGTTTGCAGCCGAGCTCGCTCTCGAGCAGATTCATGCAGCGGGAGAGATTCGGCTGGTTGTTCCCCAGAATCTCAGCAGCCTTGGAAAAGCTTTGATATTGTGCAACATAGTAAAAGATGCGGTAGTAATCCAGCGTCATGATCTGTGCCTCCTTTTATACTCCTTGACATATGATATTGATATATCCAATATATAAAATATACTTTTTACATATCTGTTTTCGGTCAGTATAATACAGAAGGATCAAGAAAGCAAGAGAGTTTGGAGTGATACGGGTGAAAAAGGGAAATTTCACAGGCTGGCTGGCACAGGTACTTCCGGAAAAGCAGATGTCGGAAGCGTTTATCAACAGTATCTTCCTTGCAATGTCCGGAGGGTTTCAGGATGCATACACCTACTTTACCAGAGACAAGGTGTTCTCCAACGCACAGACGGGCAATGTGGTGTTGATGAGCCAGCATTTTATGATGGGAGAGTGGAAGGACGGGCTGAAGTATCTGCTGCCGCTTCTGGCATTCGCGTTTGGCGTGCTGGCGGCGGAACGGATACAGGCGCAGTTCCGTTTTGCCAGGTGGTTGCACTGGCGGCAGGGAATTCTGCTGCTGGAAATTGCAATCCTTCTGATTGTCGGATTCCTTCCGCAGACCCTCAACATGACGGCGACCATCCTGGTGTCGTTCTCCTGTGCGATGCAGGTGCAGGCATTCCGGAAGGTGGACGGCTATTCCTATGCCAGCACGATGTGCATCGGCAATCTGCGGAGCGGTACGGCATCGCTTTCCATGTATTTCAGGGAGCGCCGTCCCGAGTTTTTAAAACAGGCTCTTTATTATTTTGGCATCATCCTGTTTTTCGCACTGGGCGCCGGGGCAGGCGGCAACTTATCGGTTCGTTACGGGGTACATGTGATCTGGGTATCAGGCGGACTTCTGATGGTGAGTGTGCTGTTAATGTTCCTGGAAAAGCTGCGTGCATGGAACAGGTGAGAACAGACAGAAAGGGGAGAGTGTAATGGCAACTATTTTTCCAAGGGAAGAAAAAGCGGAGCAGTTGTTTGAGAAGATTCTGGAAAATCCGGATGCGTGTGAGAGACTGAAGGATACGTTTTATGAGCATTTTCCGGAATCGGAGGATATGGATGCGCAGATGCCGGCGGTATCGCCACAGACCTTTACGAGGGCGCTGTTTCAGGCATACCAGAACAAAGATCTGTCGGCATTTCTGATGGCGATCTGCGGAAACAGCATGTTTGACCTGCTGCGCAACTCTTTTCTGATCCCGATCCGGTTTAACGACAAGGGCAAGACAAACCCGATTCTTTTGACCGATGACCAGGGAATCTTAAGAGAGAAGCTTCCGGTGAACGTCCCGGACAAGGTTTACCAGAAGTTCAGCAGAATCTATCAGCACAGGGAGCCGATCCCGCAGATGCGGGAATATCTGGCGTACGGTTTCCGCGAGGAGCACCGCTACGGCGAGGAGGATCTGTCGGTGGAGAGCGTGGAGATCGGAAGACATCTGGGAATCCTGCTGCTCTATGCCATGCCGGAACATTTGCAGGAGCATCTGACGGATGCGCAGGTGTATGTCCATGTATGGGACGCGCTGATGCGGCTGCAGGATGTGCTGCCGCGCGCCTTTATGTATTACGGGAAAATGCAGATAAACGGGCAGGAGACCGGAAGCGAGGAACTGGGAATTTTCCTTCCGCTGCGCCATTTTGGCGATGCGATGGAGCGCAACATTGAGCAGGCAGACGGGATTGCGCTGGGGTTCCGGGAAGAGATGGAACGTTATGTCAGAAGTGTCTGAAAAGGGATGAGAAACATGAAAAAGAGTATGCCGCGCATTGGCATGAGAATTATAAAAACATCGATAGCGGCTTTTCTGATATTGTTGATTTTTACCGCGGTAGGGGCAAAGCGATCGCCGTTCTACGTTCTGATCACGACGATCATCTGTATCCAGCCGGATATTGCAAACACAAAGGACACGGCATTCAACCGTGCGATCGGAACATTGATCGGTGCGGTCACCGGTGCGGTGGCGATGCTTTTGGAAATGCCGCTCAAGGGTCTGCCCGGAGGCGAACTGTGGTGGGACCTTTTAAACGCGGTGATGATCTGCATTACCATTTATCTGACGGTGCTGCTCGGAAAACAGTACATTGCGTTCATGGCGTGCGTGGCGTATTTAAGCGTTGCGGTCATCGCACATGACGGGGTATCGCCGTATGAATTCCTGTTTTACAGGGTGGTGGATACCTTCCTCGGCGTGGGAATCGGCAGTCTGGTCGGCAGTTTTCACACGCACGGAAAGAAACGCAACGATGTGCTGTTCGTGGCGGAGCTGGATGACGAGCTGCGCAGTGCGCACCGGCAGATCAGCGAATTTAACAAGACAGCATTAAATCATATGATTGACGAGGGCGCACTTTTTACCATGATTACCAGACAGACACCGGCGTCTTTGATTGCGGAGGTCGAGCACTTAAAGCTGCGCCTGCCGGTGATCGCCCTTGACGGAGCGGTTCTGTATGATATTTATCAGAACAGGTATCTGCATGCATGCCTGATGGAGCACGATATGGGAATCCGTATCCGGCAGCTTTTGACGGAGCAGAACCGCGCATTTTTCACCAATGTCATCGTGGATGACGTGTGGGTGATTTACTATAACGATCTGGTGGACGAGGACCAGAAAGGATACTTAAAGAAACTCCGGACTTCGCCGTACCGCAACTATATGAAACGTGCACCGCACGATGAAGATCATATTTTGTATTTCAGTGTTCTGGACACGCACAACCGGTTGATTATGCTGGAGAAGCAGCTTGAGGAGATGGGATTCGCCGGGAAGCTGAAATTCCTGTTGGAGGATCACGTATTCGGGGAGAAGAGTCTTCTCAAGATTCTGTCGATTGAGGCAAGCCCGCGGAACATGCTTGACCGGCTTATGAAGATGCTGCATGTGCATCACAGTATTGTCTATGGAGACAAAGACTCGGAGACCTGCTGCGATGTGGCGGTGGCGGACAGTGATTTTAACCGGATTGTGCAGAACATCCGCGCAGACTATACCGGAAGAAAAAGAAAGACAAGAGTGTCCAAGAAGCTGGAGGACATCCGCAATTAGAAAGAGAGGCAATTATTATGTTAACATCAGTGACTGGAATTAACTGGGGCGATGAAGGAAAGGGAAGAATCGTGGATCTTCTCACAGAAAAGGCGGACTATGTTGTCCGTTATCAGGGAGGCAATAACGCCGGGCATACGGTGGTGACGGATCAGGGAAAATTTGTGCTGAATCTGCTTCCGTCCGGTATCCTGCATCCGACGGCAGTCTGTGTGCTGGGAAACGGTATGGTGATCGATCCGGATCATCTGCGCCATGAGATTGCAATGATGCAGTATATGAAAGTAAAAGTGGATGCGTCGAACCTTAAGATTTCAGATAAGGCGACCATCTGCATGCCGTTCCATGTGAGACAGGATGTGCTTGAGGAGGAGCGGCTTTCCAAGACGGGTTCCGCATTCGGATCGACCCGGAGAGGCATCGCCTACGCCTACGGAGATAAATATATGAAAAAGACGCTTCGGATGGGCGATCTGCTGGAACTGGACGCGCCGTCTGTACAGCATCGTTTAAAAGTTATCATCGACAGCAAGAATCTGGTGCTGGAGAATGTATACAATCAGGAGCCGCTCTCCTATGATGAGATTATGGAGTGGTGCAGAAGCCAGGCAGAATTTTTCAAAGATTATATCTGCGACGTGGGAACATTGCTCGGTGCTGCTGCCGGTCAAGGGAAAAATATTCTGTTTGAGGCGCAGCTTGGAGCGCTCCGCGATATTGATTATGGCATTTATCCGTTTACATCCAGCTCCAATACAATCGCAAGCTATGCCCCGATCGGTGCCGGTATTCCGGGCTGCGCGCTCGACAACGTGGTAGGCGTCATGAAAGCATATTCCACATGTGTCGGCGAGGGACCGTTTGTAGCGGAGACGGCGATGGGCGAAGCCTGGAATGAAAAATTGCGGGAGAGCGGCGGAGAGTTCGGCGCAGCAACAGGCAGACCGCGCCGTGTCGGACCGTTTGACGCTGTTGCAAGCCGTTACGGCATCCGGTGCCAGAAGGCGCAGGATATCGCACTGACCAAACTGGATGTGCTCGGAGCATTTGATAAAATTCCGGTAATTACGGGATACCGTCTGCACGGTGTGCTGCTTGATTCTTTCCCGACGGACAGCAGACTCGAGGAGGCAGAACCGGTGATCGAGGAACTGCCGGGCTGGGAATGCGATATTTCCGGCTGCAGAAGCTGGAAGGATCTGCCGGAAAATGCCAGAAAATATGTGTGCACACTGGAGAAACTCGTGGATCATCCGATTTATCTGGTATCTACGGGAGCAGAGAGGGATGCGTACCTGCTGCGTGAGTGACAAGAACGCCTGCAAGGACATTTTCAATATCCGGTTTTGTTTTTATTTCATAGGAAATACCGTGATACATTCATGTGTGAAAGTGGAACTTTCCTATGAAATAAAAAACGCTCCGCGAGGATGCGCAGCTCGCGGTAAGGAAAATATCGCTTTGCGAACCGCTCGCGCGCGGAGAATCTCGCAAGCAAGATTCTTTTTTATTACAGGGGAGTGTAATGGAAATAAACGAAAAGGACGGGGTGACAGAAAGAGTTTCTGCCGCCCTGTCTTTTCTTATGACAGAAAATATGTTACATTACATATCAGTGTTAGAAACGAGAGCGATAGGAGCAGCGGTTATGAGCAGTTATCTGGGATTTGTGATCGGCGGCTATCTTCTGGGAAGCATTTTATTTGCTTATGTGCTTCCGAAGCTGACCCGCCATATCGATATCCGGGAGATGTCGGAGGACGGCAATCCCGGGACCTACAATGCGTTCCGGTATGGCGGTGTGATCTGTGGAATCTGTGTGCTGCTACTGGAACTTTTGAAGGGATTTTTTCCGGTGTGGCTGTGCGAGCGGACCGCCGGTCTGCAATCCCTGTGGTTTGCAGCAGTAATGGCAGCGCCTGTGCTGGGACATGCCTATTCCATATATCACCGTGGGCGCGGCGGCAAGGCAATCGCGGTATCCTTCGGGGTTCTCTTAGGACTGGTGCCGGCGGGAATCTGGCAACCGTTAGCGATGCTGGTGCTGTTTTATCTGCTGTTTTCACTTTTATTTAAGATCAAAAGCCATGCGAGGCGGAGCGTTGTGACGTATCTGTGTTTTGCAGCGGGAACTTGTCTTACGGTGGAGGAGCGGTCGGTTCTGATCGGAAGCCTGCTGATTGCCGGAACGGTTATCTACCGGCACACATTCGGATGCCCGGGGGAGGGAAAAAATGAACGTATTGATCTTATCATGTAATACAGGCGGTGGCCACAACGCGGCGGCACGCGCGGCGGCGGAGGCTTTCCGCGCGCACGGGGAGGAGGCGGTGGTCCTGGATTATCTCAAGCTTGCGGGAGAGAAAGTCTCAAGGACGGTCGGTAACGTTTATGTGGAGACGGTAAAGATTGCTCCGGGTCTGTTCGGGCTTTTATATAAGATCGGCATGCTTGTCAGCCGGCTTCTCCGCCGTTCGCCGGTCTATTATGTCAACGGGAAGATGGCAGTCTACCTGGCGGCGTATCTGAAGAAACATCCGGTGGACGTGATCGTCATGCCGCATCTGTATCCGGCGGAAACCATTACCTATATGAAGCGAAAGGGTATGAAGCTTCCGCTCACGGTGGCGGTGATGACGGATTATACCTGTATCCCGTTCTGGGAAGAGACGGACTGTGACTATTATATGATTCCGCACGAGAGTCTGATCCCGGAGATTGTGAAGCGCGGGATCCCGGAAGAGAAGCTGGTGGTGACGGGTATTCCGGTGGCGGCAGCCTGCAGTGAGCCGTGGAGCGGTACGCCGGAAGAAAGTGCTGCGGCGGATACACATGCGCAGAGCATTGTGTGCAAAAAGGCGCAGCAGGAGGCGAAAAAAAGTCTGGGACTCGAAGAAAAACAGCGGTATATCCTTGTGGCAGGCGGCAGCATGGGAGCGGGATCGATTGACCGGCTGATTCCGGCGTTGCTGAGGCGCATACAAAGGGAGGAACACCTCATTCTGATCTGCGGCAGCAATCAGAAACTAGAGCAGCGGATGCAGGCACGCTTCGGCAGAGATGTGCGCGTGACGATTCTGGGAAGCGTCAGCAACATGCCGGTTTATCTGCGTGCGTGCGATATTATCTACACAAAACCCGGTGGACTCACTTCCACGGAGGCTGCGGTGACGGAGATCCCCATTGTCCACACAAAGCCGATACCGGGATGTGAGACAAAGAATCGGAGCTTTTTTGTCAAAAAGGGAATGAGCGTGACCGCATACACGGAATATGGCCTGGTCAGAAAAGGAATGCAGCTGCTTCATAATCCCGGGAAGAAAAATGCGATGCAGAGGGCGCAGCACCGGGGAATGGAAAAGCACAGTGCGGAAAAGATATATCAGTTTGTAAAAGCAAAGATATAGCGGGAGAGAGGCATAGCAGATATGCCTCTTTTTATTTATTAAATTTTTTTAAATTGATCCGTATACTCTTGTAGAACAATGGCATTAAGCTGGAAGAGGCTGTACGCCGGGCGATAAGGGAATGCATCACAGAGGGAATCTTAACAGATTTTCTGCGGAAGAACCGCGCGGAGGTGGAAATGGTGAGTATTCTGGAATACGATAAGGAATATGAGAAGAAGCTGCGGCAGGCGGAATACGAAGCGGGAGAGCAGGCAGGTTTGAAAAAGGGAGAGCAGATTGGCAGGAACCGCGGTCTTGCACAGGGGATTGTCGAGACCGGATGTGCCTTTGGCATGCCCAAAGAGATGATACTGAACTGCCTGCAGGAAAAGCTGCATATTTCGGCGCAGAGAGCACAGGAGTATTTTGTGATGTTTTCCGGTCAGCAGCCGGTATAGCGATCGCAGATAGAAGAAGGGGCTGCCGCATGAAGCGGGCAGCCCCTTTTGACGTGATAAGTAACAGGAAAACGGATTGTCCTGTCTCTGGATTAAGCGGTATATTTTGCAAGGGTTGCCGCAACAGCACCTGTGCCTGCGGTAAGCTCGGTAAAGTAATCGCATACCAGCGTATCCATGCCGAGTGCGCACAGGTCAACACCCCAGATCTTTGCGTTGGAGAGGATCGGTGCAAGCGTTTTCTTTGCGTCGAACGCCTCGCCGAGTTTTACATCGGCAACATAAGAGGACGCTTCTGCAAGCATCGGGTCCGGGCTTGGGGTGAATGCATTGCCGTTGTCGTCAACACCCATCAGGTAGCGCAGCCATCCGGCAAATACAAGCGGGATCAGCTTTAAGTCGGCAACGTTCAACGAAGGAGCTGCCGCATAGGCTTTGATGGTCTCTCCAAAACGGATTGCCAGCTTCTGGGAAGTATCGGTTGCAATACGCTGCGGTGTGTCCGGCATAAACGGATTCGGAATGCGGACATTTAATACGGTATCGATGAATTCTTTCGGATCGAGAATACCCGGGTTGATGACAACCGGGAGTCCCTCTTTATATCCGATCACTTCAACAAGCTTCTTTAAAGAAGGATTCTTCATCTCCTCGGAGATTAAGTTGTAGCCGAGCAGGCAGCCGTAGACAGCAAGCGCGGTGTGGAGCGGGTTTAAGCAGGTGCAGACCTTCATTTTCTCGACTTTGTCGACGGTCTCCCGTGTGGTAAAGATCAGACCGCCCTTTTCCAGAGCCGGACGACCGTTCGGGAAGTTGTCTTCGATGACGAGATACTGGCATTCCTCTGCGTTGACAAAAGGCGCCACATAGGTGTTTTTGCTGGTGACAACCGGATCCAGTTCCTCGACGCCGTCTTTCTTTAAGATCTCCTCGATGGAAGCGTCCGGGCGCGGGGTGATCTTATCGATCATCGTCCACGGGAAGGATACCTTGCCGGAAGTCTTTACATAAGTCTCAAATGCCTCATCGGCAAGACCGTTCTTTACCCAGCCCTCTGCAAAAGCTGTGATGGCAGCCGCGAGTTTATCTCCGTTGTGGGAGCAGTTATCCATGCTTACCATGGCGATCGGCTTCTCACCTGCAAGGAAACGTGCATACAGAAGAGATGCGACCTTTCCGATATAGCTGGCCGGCTTTTGCGGACCTGCTGCCATATCTGCGGCAACTGCCGGCATGAAGTTTCCGTCAGAACCGTAGAGGTTGTAACCTTTTTCTGTGATGGTAAAAGTTGCCATCTGCAGGGAGTCTGCGGAGAAAATCTCCTTCAGGCGGGAGAACTGTGCATCATCCTCAGAATCGAGTGCCAGAGACTCCATCACACTGCCGACAACGGTTTTCTCAACGGTGCCGTTTGCCTTTAATGTGACAAGAATGCTGTAGTCGTCATGCGGATGATTCATTTTCTCGATAATTTCATAATCGTAACCCTCGGCAACGACAAGACCGCGGTCAAGATCTCCCTTGTTTAAAAGATCCTGTACCACATTTGCCTGAAAGGCACGGAAAATGTTGCCGGCTCCGAAATGAATCCAGAATGGATTCTGTTTGGTTCTGGCGGCAACCGCCTCTCTGTCATACTGCGGAAGTGCGTAACCGGCAGCTTCCCATGCGTTCTTATTCTCTAATCCTTTGTTATTTAGCTTCATAGCGTGCAGCTCCTTTCTCAATTGCTTCCCAAAGTCCGTTCAGGTAGGTGGCGCCAAGTGCGCGGTCATAAAGGCCATAACCCGGCATAGCGACTTCGCCCCAGATCATGCGTCCGTGGTCCGGACGGATCGGACCGTCAAACCCGATCTCGTAGAGGGCACGCATGATTTCATACATATCAAAAGTGCCGTCTGAGGAGAGATGTGCGGCTTCTTCAAAGTCTGTCGGGCTGTTGAATTTCAGATTGCGCACATGGGCAAAATGGATTCGCCCCTTTAAGGAGCGGATCATGTCCGGCAGATCATTCTCCAGATTGGTTCCGTAGGAACCGGAGCAGAAAGTTACGCCGTTGTGCGGATTGTCGACCATGCTCATCATGCGGAGAATGTTTTTCTTGTTGATGATGATGCGCGGAAGTCCAAATACGCTCCAGGCAGGATCGTCCGGATGGATTGCCATGTTAATGTCATACTTGTCGCACACCGGCATGATGCGCTCCAGAAAATACTTCAGGTTGGCAAACAGTTTTTCATCGTCAATGTCCTTGTACATGGCAAAAAGCTCTTTGATGTGCGCCATGCGCTCCGGCTCCCAGCCCGGCATGATGCTGCCGTTGGTATCCCCGGCGATGGACTCGAACATTTTCTCCGGATCGAGGGCATCCACAGCCTCCTGGGTGTAAGCGAGGACGGTAGAACCGTCCGGACGTTTTCTGGCGAGCTCCGTGCGGGTCCAGTCGAAAACAGGCATGAAGTTGTAGCATACGAGGTGGATATCTTCTTTTCCGAGATTTTCCAGTGTCTCAATGTAGTGATCGATGTAGAGATCACGGTCCGGTGCGCCGGTTTTGATGGCGTCGTGGACGTTGACGCTCTCGATACCGGCAATATGAAGTCCTGCGGCGGCAACTTCCGCCTTTAATGCGGCGATGCGCTCTCTGCTCCAGACCTCACCCGGTGCGGTATCGTAGAGGGTGGTGATGACTCCGGTCACGCCCGGAATCTGTCTGATCTGCTCTAAGGTGACGGTGTCAAATTTGGAACCGTACCATCTTAAAGTCATTTCCATAGTGTGTAACCTCCGTTCTTTTCTGCTCCGTTAAGGAAGTGTCATATTGGATGATTTCATTATATAAAATCCGCTCCAAAAGCAAATTGAAAGACTTGTTGCATACATTGCAAAAGTTGCTATCTTCCGCTATAATCAGGGAAGAGTTTGAAAAAATATAAGACGAAATAAGGAAAGCAACGGATCGATGGCGGCATGAAAGGAGTGCCGGAAGAGGAAATAGCGCATGCAGAAAAATTTACAGACCAGATTCAGCACCAGACAGTACATGCTGTCCCGCGATTTTGAACTATATTATTATAATGAACATTACACGTCAAAAGTGGATACGCACACACACGACTATTATGAGTTCTATTTTTTTATGGAGGGGGACGTCTCGATTGAGATTGAGGGGCAGAGATACCCGCTCCGCTATGGGGATATGGTGGTAATTCCTCCGCACCGCAGGCACCGGGCCGTTGTGCACAACCATGCGCAGGCATACCGCCGGTTCGTGTTCTGGGTCAGCCGGGAATATGCCAGCCGGCTGATGGAACTTTCTCCGGCATACGGCTACCTGATGCAGCGCGCGGAAGTGTCCGGGAAAAATGTGTTTCACAGTGATGTGATTACATTTAACGCCACGCAGTTTAAGATCTTTCAGCTGATTGAGGAGATGCAGATGGAGCGTTTCGGGAGGGAGGCGCGGATACCGCTGCTGGTCAACGATCTGATCCTGCACCTGAACCGGATGGTGTACGAGGAAGAAAATCCCGCCAAGGTAAAGGAGCAGGATCTCTATCAGAATCTGATCTATTATATAGAGGAGCATCTGGAGGAGGAACTGTCGTTGGAAAAACTGGCAGGAGCCTTTTTCGTGAGCCGCTATTATGTGGCGCACGTCTTTAAGGAGCAGGCGGGAATCTCGGTTCACCAGTATATTTTAAAGAAAAGGATGCAGGCGTCCCGGGAGGCGATTTTAGGCGGTGAGAACATCAGCCAGGTGTATGAGCGGTTCGGGTTCCGGGACTATTCCAGCTTTTACCGCGCGTTCCGCCGGGAATATGGCATGTCGCCGAAGGAGTACCGCGAGGAGCGCCTGCGGTAGCCGCTGGCCGAAAAATGGGGCATGCCCAGGGTGGTTTTCACGGAGCCTGCTGGGGAGAAGCGATCTTTACGGGAATTTATAACAGACAATCACATTCGCGGATTGTTCAAGCGTGGCAAAGACACGGAATGAATTGCCGAAAGCGGCAGGGAAGAAACTCTTGCATTTTGTTTCAAAGACTCCGTCCCGCTGCTTCGCTCCGGAATGATATTTCCTATTATAAAGCCTATTTCTCCCGGGCACCGGCTCCGCGGAAATCCCCCGGGGTCACGCCGTATTTTTTCCGGAATTCCCGGTAGAAGTAGGACAGGTTGTGGAAGCCGGCGGACAGGGAGGCGTCCAGCGGGGGAAGCCCGTCCTGCCCGAGCAGCTCGGCAGCCTTCTCCAGACGCAGGTTCTTGATGTAATTTAAGCAGGAGGTACCCATGAAGCGCTTGAAAAAACGCATGAAATGATACTCACTGAAATAGCACAGGGAAGCCAGAGCGGAGATGGAAAGCTCCTCCGCATAATGGGCATCAATATACTCCAGAACTGTTTTTAATTTGGCGGTATATTCCATGTGGAGCCGTGTGTCCTCATCCGCTGCGCTGCAGCAGGGGAGAAGCAGGGCAATCAGGCGCAGAAAATCAGCCTTCAGCAGCAGTTCATAGCCCGGTGCGGCGGCGTCGTGCAGGGCATCCATATCGTCGAACAGATCGTCTAAGGCAGTGTGCAGCGGATGAAGGGCATCAAAGAAAAAAGGTGGGATCAGCTTTGCCGTCGCAAGCGGCGTCAGATACTGCACGGAGCAGATATCTGCGGTGCTTGCGCCGAGGAAATGCATGTGAAAAACATAAGTCTCGGTGCAAAGCGTCTCTCTGGGTGTCACGGTGATTGCGTGCAGCAGCGTCGGAGGGATGAAGATGAGATCGCCCGCGGCAACGTCATAGTGCTGCAGCTGGATCTGATAGGTGCAGCTCCCGGAGAGAATGCGCGTAAATTCCGCTTCCTCGTGCCAGTGTGCGCTGACGGACGGGTGCAGATCGTCGAGTGTGGTGATATATTTTTGCAGTGGAAAAAGCTGTTCACCGTGCCGGGCGTGTTCCTTTTGCTCCGGCGCCGGAATGGATGTCCTGTTCATGTGCGTTCCCCTGATATTAAATAGCAGTATTGTGCAATAAAAAAGAAAATATAGTGCAAGATATTACGGATTTCTCTTATTATAATAACAGTATCATACAAAAAGGAAAAGAAAAACCGTATTGGGAAAAAGGAGAATGTGCAATGAAGAAAAAATGGTGGCACGATAAAGTGGCATATCAGATTTATCCGAAGAGCTTTCTGGATACGAACGGGGACGGAATCGGGGATCTGCGGGGAATTATCTCGAAGCTGGACTATTTGAAAGAGCTTGGCATTGACATCATCTGGCTCTCTCCGATTTATAAATCTCCCTTTGTGGATCAGGGGTATGACATTTCCGACTACTACGCGATCGCGCAGGAATTCGGAACGATGGAGGAGTTTGACGAGCTGCTTGCCGAGGCAAAAAAGAGAGGCATGTACATTGTGATGGATCTGGTGGTGAACCACTGTTCCGACCAGCATGAATGGTTCAAAAAGGCGCTGGCAGATCCGGATGGCGAATATGCAGATTACTTCTACTTTGTGAAGGAAAAAGACGGCAGGGAGCCGAGCAATTACCGCTCGTATTTTGGCGGAAATGCGTGGGAGCCGGTGCCGGGAACGGACAAATATTACCTGCACATGTTCGCAAAAGAGCAGCCGGATTTAAACTGGGAAAATCCCGTTGTCCGTCAGAAGATCTACGATATGGTGAACTGGTGGCTGGCGAAGGGACTTGCCGGATTCCGCATCGATGCAATCATCAACATCAAAAAAGACACGGCATTCCCGTCATTCCCGCCGGATGGAGACGACGGACTTGCCTCCTGTGTGAAGATGGTTGAGGAAGTGCAGGGAGTCGGCGCGCTTTTAGAGGACTTAAAACATGCAACCTTTGAAAAATGGGATGCATTTACCGTGGCGGAAGTTTTTAACATGAAGGAGGACGAACTGCCGGAGTTCATCGGGGATGACGGGCATTTTTCCACCATGTTTGATTTTTCCGCACATGAGCTGACCTACGGAGAACACGGCTGGTATGACAGCAAACCAATCGAATTCAAAAAATGGCGCGATACGCTGTTTGCATCCCAGTTAAAATTGCAGAAGGCGGGATTTGCGGCGAACATTATCGAGAATCACGACGAGCCGCGCGGGGCGAGTCGCTATCTGCCGGAGCATGCAAGAAATGAAGCCGGGAAAAAGATGCTGGGAACCACATCCATTCTGCTCCGCGGCATCCCGTTTATCTATCAGGGACAGGAGATCGGCATGACAAATTGCATCCGGAACGACATTTCGGAGTATGACGACATCAGCACGAAGGATCAGTATCAGGTTGCCATTGACGCGGGCTGCAGCAGGGAGGAGGCACTGCGCTGCTGCTACGAGAACAGCAGGGACAATGCCAGAACGCCGATGCAGTGGACGGATGATGAGAATGCCGGATTTACGGACGGAACGCCGTGGCTGGCAATGAATCCGAATTACCGGCAGATCAATGTCAGGGAGCAGGAGGCGCGGACGGATTCGGTGCTTGCCTATTACCGGAGACTGGTGCATCTGCGCAAGGCGGACGCCTACCGGGAAACATTCACCTACGGTATCTTCGAGCCGGCTTACCAGGAAATGGCGGATGTATTTGCGTATTACCGTGTGTCCGGGGAGAGCGGACAGCGTATACTGGTCGCAGCAAACTTTGGAACGGATGCGGTTTCCCTGCCGCTTGCCTATCCGTGCAGGCAGGTATTGCTGTCGAATCTGAGAGCAGAGAGTGCGGTGGAGACGGCATGTGAAAAAGCGAACGCGCTGACACTCGAAAGCTGTGAGGTTGCGGTAATCGAGCTGGGATAGGAATCCGGCGTTAGTAACCGGACCAGGATGGAAGTCAGCCGGCGGAAGAAGTGAGCCGGAATAAGCATCAGCCGGCGGAAGAAATGAGCCGGAAAATTCGTGTGGAGCGGTGCAGGAAATTTTTGCATCGCTCCATTTTTTATGTTATGATAAGTGCAGAAAAACGGCGGAAACAGGCAGTTTTCCGTAAAATGAAATGTCGCAGCGGGCAGACAGAAGCCCACACGCAGGATGGGAGATTGAGATGAAAGAGAGCATAGATTGTCCGAAGCTCGTTGAGCAGTCGAAAAAGGTACAGAAGGGGCAGCACTGGCTGGTGGAATTGCTGGTGTTTGTGACGGTGTACATCATTGCGGCATTTGGAGAGATGCTGATTCTGCTGCCGGGAGAGCTTGTGCTGCTGAATACGAACACGGCATATCAGGATGCGGCTGCCTCCGGGGATATGGAACAGCTGTCGGAGGTGTCGGTGCAGATTGCGGGTTCGGATGCCTACGCGGTGTTAAAGCTTTTTTCCGGAATTGCCATGCTTCTGGTGGTCGTCTTATTCTGCAGGAAGTTCCAGAAGCGCAGCTTTGAGATGATCGGTTTTGTGAAGGAGCACGCGCTGCGGGAATATGCCATTGGACTGGGACTTGGGGTGGTATTTGCGGTAGTCACGGGGGGTATCGCTGTGGCGGCGGGAAATGCGAAGCTGTTTACCGGAACGGCGCCGGGGATGCTGGTGCTGTTTCTCCTGGGATATCTGATCCAGGGGATGGCGGAGGAGCTTTTGTACCGCAGTTACCTGATGGTAACGATCGCGCGGCGCTATTCGATGACGGTGGCGGTGCTTATCAGTGCGGTGATCGGTGCGCTTCCGTACGCGGCGGGAGCCGTGGAGGCGCCGCTTGCATTTTTAAACGGTATGCTGTTCGGTATTTTCGCGGCGCTTTATCTGATCCGGCGCGGAAATATATGGGGAATCGGAGCGTTTCACGCGGCGTGGAGTTTTGTGCGTGACATTGTTTTTGGGACACCGGATCAGGTGGCGACAGTGGTGGTGCTGCTTGTCGGAATGATACTTGTTGGAGGAAAAAGACCATGGGGGAAAGCGGAATCCTGCTGCTGATTTTCCTGCTGCTTCTCGGAGCGATACTGGCGGTCAGCATCGTTTTGATCCGGAAGGCAGAACGTGAGAGGGATGAGGCGCTGCAGCATGTCGCGGATGCAAGGACGGATTTTCTCTCCCGCATCAGCAATGATATCAAGACGCCGATGAACGTGATCATGGGAATGACGGCGGTCGGACTTGAGGAGTCGGATCACCCGGAAAAGATGGTGGAATGTCTTGGAAAAATTGATACGGCGAGCCGGTTTCTGATGGGGCTTTTGAATGATCTCGTGGATGTTTCCATGATTGAACTGGGGAGATTCCGGCTGCATCCGAAGCCGTATGCGCTCGAGGATTTTATGGAAGCCATCCGGGACATGACAGAGCCGGAGTGCGCCAAAAAGGGGATCACATTTCACATGTCCGGAGGCGAGAATAGTCTGAATGTCATGGTGGATCCGATCCGGCTGGAGCAGCTCTTTTTTAATCTGCTGGGGAACGCGGTCAAGTTCACTCCGGAAGGGGGAGAGATCTCTTTTCGGGTATGCAATTATGCGGTTCACAGCGGTACTTTTTCTGCGGATTATGTTGTCGCGGACACCGGAATCGGCATGAGCAGGGAGTTTCAGGAACTGCTGTTTGAGCCGTTTACGCGGGAAAGACGGAATGAGGCGGAACGGCGGCACGGCAGCGGACTGGGGCTGGCAATTACACAGAATATTGTGCAGCAGCTTGGCGGAAGTATTGCAGTCACGAGTGCGATCGGCGAGGGCACGAAGGTGAAGGTGCATCTGGATCTTCCGCTCGCGGATATTCAGCCGCAGAAGGAAGTGGCAAGAGGCGGGGGTTCCAGACAGGCGTTTGCCGCGCTCGGGGGGAAGCGGGTGCTTCTCGCGGAGGATCATCCGCTCAATGTTGAGATTACGCGGAAGCTTTTGGAGCGCCGGGGCGTGGAAGTCGTCTGTGCGGAAGATGGACGGCAGGCGCTGGAGCTTTTTATGGAGAGGAAAGAGCATTATTTCGATGCGATCCTGATGGATATTGTGATGCCGAAGATGGACGGCTTTGAGGCGGCAAGGCAGATCCGACGGGTGTCGCACAAGGATGCGTAGATGATTCCGATTATTGCGATGAGTGCAAAAGATGCACGCGAGGATATGGATGCCTGTAAGGAAGCCGGAATGAACGACTATCTTGCAAAGCCGGTGGAGCCGCAGAGACTGTACCAGGTGCTTGCGGAATATCTTGAGAATCCGATGTGAGTTTTTGGACAGATTGCCGAAACGGTCAGATGTAAAATAAAAATAAAATAAATGACGTGTATTGACTTTTAAAAAGAAGTTGATATATTAGTGTATTAGTACTAAGGATATACTAAAAATAAGCGAAAGGAATAATAATCCCATGATGTCACAAGAGAGTATGATGAAGAAGAAATTGGAAAACATGCATTTAAAGGAAAGGATAGACTACGGATATAGAAAAGTCATTACAATGATGTTGATCTCTGGTCTGCTTTCTGTTGTAATTATAGGTGTATTGTTTGCCAATATGATGCATTATGTTGAGAATGTTAATGTAGCAGACCAGGCAGTAAAAATCTGCAGGATTAACGTTAATGCTGCAGCAAGAAATATCAGAGAGATGGCATTAAATGAGGATACATCCTCTTATGATAACTATGAACAAACAGTAAAAAGACTGCTTTCAGAAGTTGATTCTGAACTGCAGATTTTAAAGAAAACGGAAGTCCTTTCCGATGAAAATTACGAGGAATATGCAACGGCTCTTTCTGACTGGGGAAAAATTGGTTATTCCATTATAGAAGAAATAAAAAACGGAAACGATGAGAATGCCACAGATGCAATTCTTAATAATTGTACCCCGGCTTTAAATAAAGTAGTAGAAATTGCGATAAAATTAGATGAACTGACAGATGAGGCAAGTAGCGAGACAGTCAGAAATATGGTAGTCTGTACGGTTGCAGGATTTGTTGTGATTATTGTCTGCCTGGTTTTTGCATTTACTTTGACGCGGAAAACAAGTAAGAGAGTACTTGAAACAATTTTGGAGCCATTACATGCGATTGAGGACGTTGCAATGGAATTAACAGAAGGGAATCTGCACAGTACGCTGGAATATCATTCCGATGATGAGATCGGAAAACTGGCACACAGTATGCGGAAATCAATTCGTATACTGGGAACCTATGTAGATGATATTGACCGCTCCATGAAGCTCTTTTCAGAAGGAAATTTTGATGTTCATCCTGAGGTGGAGTGGAGAGGTGATTTTGTCGGTATTTTAAATTCGTTTATGGCATTTCAGGCAAGTATGGCAGGTACGATCAAAGGAATCCAGAATGTTTCCAATGAAGTTTCCGGCGCAGCAGAGCAGGTGGCATCAAGCTCCAATGATCTTGCAGATGGAGCTACAAATCAGGCTGCGGTAGTAGAGGAGCTTACCGCAACTGTTACAGGTGTTTCAGAACAGGTGGAAAAAAATTCACAGTCTGCCAAAGAAATCAGTGTAAAAGTGGATGAACTTGGAAATGCCATTTCAGAAAGTAATGGCAAGATGCATGAAATGGTTGATTCCATGCATGAGATCAGCGAGGCATCAAAGGAGATTGATAAGATTATCACGACAATCAACGAAATTGCATCCCAGACAAATCTGCTGGCACTGAATGCTTCCATTGAGGCTGCAAGAGCGGGAGAGGCTGGAAAGGGATTTGCAGTTGTGGCAAATCAGGTAAACGTATTGGCAGATCAGAGCGCCCAGGCGGCAAAGGAATCTGCGACTCTGATTGAAACCTCTGTGAAAGCTGTGGAAAAGGGAATGGTGATTGCGGGACAGACTGCGGCACAATTAGAGGAGGTTGCTGAGAATTCCAAATTAATTACGACTGAAGTTACAAATATTGCAGAGACGTTGGAGACACAGACGACAGAAATTAAGCAGATTAATGAGGGAATTGAGCAGATCAATGATGTCGTACAGACAAATTCTGCAACATCAGAGGAATGTGCAGCTGCCAGCCAGGAGATGAGCAGTGAGGCGGAAAGTCTGCGTGAAATGATCCGCAAATTCAAAGTTGCAGAAGATAAAAAAACGGTGTAACAGGTACTGTTTTTAAAAACATATAGAAACAAAAAGCGCACCCCTGCTTCTTCGTAATGGAAGAGGCAGGGGTGCTGGCATGTGGAAGACATCTGCTGTCAGCCCGGGGACGTGGGAATCAGTCCGTTCCAGAAGAACACAGGCTTTTCTACGGTACTCATATGTAAGAATCATCCGGTTCCGTAAGTGTTATCGCGTTATTTGTAAGTGATATATGTGCAATATTTACAAAAAGCGGGGAAAGATTGCAAAATAATTAACATCTATAGACAAAAAAATGAAAAAGTAGGATAATAAAAGAAATAACTATCAGGAAGGAGTCGGATGGGTATGAAAAATGTGAGCGTGCGTTGGAAGATGATTATTCTTGCGCTGATTACGCTGATTGGAACACTGGCGATCGGAGTTCTGGCAGTGAACCGGATGCTGGTTATGGAGGAGGGATCAGAGAGCGTTCTCCGTACAAGTATTGAAGAGGATTATGATGAGAATATCAGGAATCAGGTGGATAATGCAATTTCCATGCTGGATGCGGTGTATGCGGGCTATGAAAACGGCGACTATTCCTATGAGGAGGCCGAAACGCGCGGAGCGGATCTTTTAAGGGAACTCCGGTATGGAGACGGTGGTTATTTCTGGGCGGATACCTATGACGGAGACAATGTTGTTCTGCTCGGAAGCGAGACCGAGGGAACAAACCGTATGGAGACAAAGGATGCGGAAGGTTACCAGATGGTAAAAGAGATTATACGTGTCGGACAGGAGCCGGACGGCGGTTATACAGATTATGTATTCCCGAAGGAAGGGGAGACGGAGTCCTCTCCGAAGCGCTCCTACAGCAGGGCATTTGAGCCGTTTGGATGGGTTGTTGGAACGGGCAATTATATCGATTATATTGATGAGACTGTTGCCAAAGAGACACAGGCAATGAAGGAGAATGTAAAAAGTGCACTGCTTGCGATTATCGGAATGGGAAGTTTTCTGGTTGTGATTGTTATGGCGGTCTGTCTTTATATGGCGTTTTCACTGAGCAAATCATTTCAGGTTGCACTCACGTACATCGGTTATATTACAAAGGGTGATTTTTCGCAGCCGCTGCCGGTACAGCTTGAGAACCGCAGGGACGACTTTGGTATTCTCGGCGAGCGCCTTGAGAATATGAAGTGCCAGATCAGAGATCTTATCAGAGAAGTGAAAAATGAGAGTTATGTAATCGGGGAGGTCGTCGATACGGTCAAGACGAATGTGATTACGCTGAACGGCAATATCGAGGACGTTTCCGCAACGACAGAGGAACTTGCTGCAAGCATGGAGGAGACCGCGGCATCCTCGGATACGATTAAGAGCATGTCTCTTGAGATTGAAGAGGCAGCAAAAAATATTGCAAATCGTTCGCAGGATGGGGCACAGCAGGCAGCAGATATACACGAGCGGGCATCAAAGGCACAGAACGATACCAGAGAACAGCGTGAGCATGCGAGCCGGATCCACAATGAGATACGGGAGAGCCTTACAAAGGCACTTGAGGCTGCAAAGGTAGTTCAGCAGATCGAAGTGTTATCATCGGCGATCATGGAGATTACAAACCAGACAAACCTGCTTGCGTTAAATGCTTCGATTGAAGCAGCACGCGCCGGGGAGGCAGGCAAAGGATTTGCCGTTGTGGCAACAGAAATTGGCGGACTTGCAGATCAGTCCAAGCAGACTGTTACCCAGATACAGAAGGTGACGGAGGAAGTTACGACTTCTGTCGCACAGCTTTCTTCCGATGCGGAGCAGCTGCTTGCATTTGTGGGAAATGATGTCGTGGCAAGCTATGACATGTTCGATGCGGTGGCTGATGCATACAACCAGGATGCAGGAAAGATTGATGCACTGATCAGCGATTTCAGCGCGACATCGGAGGAACTGCTGGCATCAATCGATGGAGTGCTGGATGCGATGGAGGGAATTGCAACGGCAACCAACGAAGGTGCAAAAGGAACGACAGATATTGCACAAAAGACCGTGGAAGTCAAATCCGAGGCGGATACGGTCACAGATGAAGTTGGCAGATGCGATCAGACGGCACAGCGTCTGACACAGGATATCTCAGTCTTTGTTGTGGATTAGAAAACAGTTCATTTTATGGGAAAGATATGATATAATTCATTTTAGCGACATCGGAGCATAGGAAAGGATACTTATAAGATGGACGAGAAAATGACAATGGAGATCACCAACGATAGATTAGAGGAAGCGATTAAGCAGTATGCGGCGGAGCGCACCAAGGAGAACCTTACCACGGTGTTAAACCTGCTTCGTCCGACCAAGCTGTATGTGCCGGCAATGCTTAAGGCGCCGGATCAGCCGACCCCGTGTTTCCTCAAGAACAACAAGGGCGAGCAGTTTTTTGTGGCATATACTTCCAAGGAGCAGATGCCGGAGGAGCCGAAGAGCCAGGCACTTCTTTTCATGCCGTTCCCGGCGTGCAACAACATCGTCGTGAAGCCGGAACTGGAGCTGACCGGGCTGGTCATCAATCCGTTCTCGGATAACCTTGTATTAAAGACCGAACTTGTACGGAAGCTGCATGAGGCAGATCAGAAGGCGGCACAGATGCGGCAGGTGAAGATGACACCGCAGCAGTTTAACGTGTTTGTGAAAAAGCAGGTGGAGTTTGGAGTTCTGCCGAAGCGCCTGTATGCAGAGGGAGAGACGTTTGTCCGGAAGCTCTGTGAGGAGCGCGAGGCGTTCGTGAACCAGATTTTTGCCGAGACGTATAAGGAGCCGAAGCTCTATCCGTACACAGAGGCAGACTATTCGGTTATGGCGCTTGACATTGCGGAGGATCTGACACTGATCCGCGTGGATCTGCCGGAGAAGGCACTGGCAGCCCCGCTTTGCTATCGTATCTATATTACGTTTAATCCGCAGACGAAGAAAGCGGGTTACTACACGATTGAGATGACGGCGGAGAAGGAAGTGCGCGCATTGGGACAGATCCTGCCGGATGGCAGGCATGAGAGTCTGGGCGAGGCGCCGGTTGAGGGAGCGGAGCTTCAGAAGATCATGGATCTGGCACGTTATGACGGCACAGAGATGACAAGCTAAGGCATACCGAAGCGAAGGCATATATGTCATATCGAAACGAAGGCATACATAAAGATACAATAAGAGACGCATGTCCGGCGGGAATCGGGGTGCGTCTTTTTATGGAGAAGGAAGCGCATTATTTCGATGCGATCCTGATGGATATTGTGATGCCGAAGATGGACGGCTTTGAGGCGGCAAGGCAGATCCGACGGGTGTCGCACAAGGATGCGTAGATGATTCCGATTATTGCGATGAGTGCAAAAGATGCACGCGAGGATATGGATGCCTGTAAGGAAGCCGGAATGAACGACTATCTTGCAAAGCCGGTAGAGCCGCAGCGGTTATATCAGGTGCTGGCGGAATACCTTGAGAATCCGATGTGAGTTTTTTGACAAAACGCTGAAATTGTCAAATGCAAAATCTGAAATTCGGTTGCGTTTCCTTTTTGACATAGTTATAATAATGTCAGAAAGAAATTACACGGTATTTTGCATACAATTCTATAGTGTGAGCCAAGAGTGAAAGAGCAGGCCGGGAATAACAGAAATGTTACTCTGTCGGTGTGCTTTTTTTCATAGGAAATTACGCCCTATGAAGAAATAAAGAATGTGCAGCTTGCGGGATTTTTTGACTTCCGCTATGGGAAATATCATTATGGAAATGATGCGCCAGGAATGCCATGATGCGGCAGGGGAGAATGGGGGGAGTGCAGACAAAAGATGAAGCAGCAATTTTATGACGCGATTGTGGACGGACCGATTATCGCGGCGGTGAAGGACGAGACGGGGGTGGAGGTCTGTATACAGAATGATATCCGCGTGGTATTCATTTTGTATGGAGAGTTGATTACCATCCCGGATATCGTGCAGCGGTTAAAAGATGCCGGAAAGTTTGTCATTGTACATCTGGATCTGATCGGGGGGCTTGCGGTCAGGGAGGAAGCGGTGCGTTTTATACGGTATGGGACGGCGGCGGACGGTATTATTTCCACAAAGCCGGAAATGATCCGTTATGCGAAGGAGCTGGATCTCTGTACGGTATTTCGCATATTTGCGATTGATTCCAAGGCGATTGGAGGACTGGAACACCACGGTATGGAGTTTGCAGATCTAATCGAGGTGCTGCCGGGCATTATGCCTAAAATCATAAAGCATATAGCAGGGCAGGCAGCAGTACCGGTGATCGCAGGAGGTCTGATCTCGGAGAAGGAGGACGTCATGCGGGCACTGGATGCGGGAGCGATTGCGATTTCAACGACAAACCAGGCAGTGTGGAAAATGTAACGGATACAGTGTATCAGGAGAAGGGGGTACGGGTATGTGTTATTCAACTAAGAAAAAAATTGCGGATTGTGTCAGGCAGCTGATGAAGCGCAAGGAGATATCCAAAATTACGATCGGGGACATCATGGAGGCAACGGGGATGAGCCGCCAGAGTTTTTATTATCATTTTAAGGATATTTATGATGTGCTGGAGTGGATCGGCTGTAATGACTTTAAGGATCAGCTGCAGGGACAGTATGACAGTATGGAAAAGTGGGCATGCGATCTGATGGAGGTGCTGCAGAGGGAGCGCAGCTTTTATGAGAAGCTGGCGAACGAGCTCGCGTGGCCGATGATCGTGCGTGGTGTACGCATGGCGTTGGATGCGCAGGTGCGCCGTCTGCTGCTTGGCGAGAATCCGGGCATGTTTGAAAAGCATCCTGAGGAACTGGAGGCGGTGACGAGCTTTCTTTCCACATCCATCTGCTACTATATGATTGATTTTGTATATTACAGAAAAACGTTATCGGGGGAACAGGTAAAGCGGGATGTGCAGTTTATGATGCGGGCGATTGCAAAAACGGACGCGGGGCTTGCCGTATTGCTCCCGCGCACCGCAGTATTGTAATGCTATTCTGACAAAATTAAAAAGTACCGGTAAGCTGGTCTGGCTTACCGGTACTTTTTTACTTTTGCAGCTGCATCTGCGGTTCTAAGAGAGAACTTCTTTGGTGGCGATCAGGTCGACGCCGGTTCCTGCAATATCTTTCAGCAGGACATCTCCGATGTGTACCGGAGCCGTCACCGTCAGCGCGTTGATATATTTCATGATCTCGAAGATCTTTTCTTTGGGAATATCCTGTGCGGTCTTGACGGATACCATCGGGATGGAGCCGCCGCGGACACAGACGGTGCTTGTGACGATGCGCGTCGGATGTGTGACTTCCTTTGCGGCATAGTCAGAGCCGCGCTTGCAGGTATTTCCGGTGATGGAGACAACATTTCCGCCATCCATGGTAACTGTGATGGCACAGCCCAGCGGGCAGCCGATGCATGTAAGATTTCTTGTTTCCATGTGTTACGCCTCCTCTTCTATTTTGATGGTAATGTGATCCAGGTCACTCATTGCTTCCAGAACGGACTTCTGCAGCTTTACCTGCTCCATCTCGCCGGGAGCCATGACAGGACGCTTGCGGCAGATAATCCGCTGGTCGTTTAAGTAGGTGGAAATATAACAGTTCTTGTATACACCGCCGACGCGGAAACGCACGGTCAGCTCGTCGTCCATATTGGCGACATGCAGCGTTTTTGGAACGGTATAGCGGACGCCGTCGGTTGCGACGATGGGGATCTCTTTGCCGGAATCAGCATGATCGCCCCCGCACTTGATATATTTTGCGGCATTCTTTCCGGCAACGCCGGCTTCCTCGGATACATAGTCCACGAGATCATGAACGTGAAGAACATTACCGCAGGCGAAAACGCCCGGAATATTTGTCTCAAGGCTTTCGTTGACAGAAGGACCGGAGGTGACCGGATTTAGCTCGACGCCCATAGAGCGGGAAATCTCATTTTCCGGAATCAGACCGCAGGAGAGCAGCAGTGTGTCGCATTCGTAGTCTTCCTCCGTGCCGGGAATCGGCTTGTTGTGTTCATCCACCTGTGCCAGTGTGATTCCCTCCACGCGCTCTTTGCCGCGGATGTCAACGACAGTATGGCTCAGCTTTAACGGAATACCGAAATCGTCCAGACACTGTACAATGTTTCGTTTCAGACCGCCGGAATAAGGCATCAGCTCGGCGACGACTTTGACTTCGGCGCCCTCTAAGGTCATACGGCGTGCCATGATGAGGCCGATGTCTCCGGAGCCGAGGATCACAACCTTGCGTCCCGGCATAAAGCCCTCGATGTTCACCAGGCGCTGCGCGGTTCCGGCAGAGTAGATGCCTGCAGGACGGTAGCCCGGGATATTTAAAGCTCCGCGGGAACGCTCGCGGCAGCCCATGGCAAGAATCACGGTCTTTGCGTTAATGTGGAACAGCCCGTCGGTGCGGTTCATAGCCGTCACGATCTTATCGGAAGAGCCTTCTGCCAGAGAAATATCCATCACCATCGTGTTCAGACGGTATTCGATGTTCAGATCGAGAGCCTGATTGATAAAGCGTCTGGCATATTCCGGGCCGGTCAGCTCCTCCTTAAAGGTGTGAAGACCGAAACCGTTGTGGATGCACTGATTTAAGATGCCGCCGAGTTCGCGGTCGCGCTCGAGAATCAGGATCCGGTCGATGCCGTTATTTTTGGCGGAAACGGCTGCCGCAAGACCGGCGGGACCTCCGCCGACGATCACAATATCATATGAAGTCATAATAATCCTCCTTTTTCCTTCAGGTTCTGTCTTTGCTCAGACCGACGACCATGTTGGATGAGCCGCCGTTTTTCGTGATTTCAAGCTGGGAGATACCAAGCTCACGCGCCAGGATTTCCATGGTGCGCGGCGAGCAGAAACCTGCCTGGCAGCGTCCCATGCCTGCACGGGTACGGCGCTTGACGCCGTCTAATGACCGTGCGCCAAGCGGACGGTGAATGGCGTCTAAGATTTCTCCCTCGGTAATCATCTCACAGCGGCAGATAATATTTCCGTAAGCTGGATTTTCGCGGATAAGCGCCGCATAATCTTCCTCGGAGAGTGTTTTCGGATTGAGAACGCCCTTCCGGCTGCCGTTCCATGCCGGGTTTTTCTGTGCGTGAAGCAGTCCGGATACAATCTGCGCTACGCGCTCGCCGATCGCCGGGGAACTGGTGAGTCCCGGAGATTCGATGCCGGAGCAGTCGACAAAGTGTGGAGCATCCGCCAACTCTTCAATAATGAATTCATGGTTGTCCTCATGGGCGCGGTTTCCGGCGAAGGACGTGATTACCTGACGGACCGGAACGGAAGGCACGGAGCGTCTTGCTGCGCTGCAGACATGGTCAAGTCCCTGGCGGGTGGTGTTGGTTGCCTCCTTATCGTCGTGATCGTCTGCGGTAGGGCCGATCAGCGTATTGCCGTGAACCGTCGGGGTTACAAGAATGCCCTTGCCGTATTTGCCCGGAAGCTGGAAGATGGTCTTGTCGACCAGACCGCCGGTTGTTTTGTCGAGCAGGCAGTATTCGCCGCGGCGCGGGGTAATGTGGATCTTCTTGCTGCTGACCATGTTGTGAAAAACATCTGCATACACACCGGCAGCGTTTACCACGCAGCGGGTCAGGATGTAACCGCGGTTGGTGGAGAGTTGATAGCCGTCGTCCTTGCGGCAGATGTCTGTCACTTCTGTGTTAAAACGGAATTCGACGCCGTTTGTGGCAGCATTTTCTGCGAGTGCAATGTTCAAACCGAACGGGCAGACAATGCCGCCGGTCGGACAGTAGATGGCAGCGACGACTTCCTCGGAGAGGTTCGGCTCCATCTCATGAACTTCGTGTGCATCTAAGATCCGGATATCCGGGATTTTGTTGGAAATGCCCTGCTCGTAGAGGGCTTCCAGCTTCGGGCGGTCCTCCTCGGAGAAGCAGACGATCAGGGAACCGTTTCTGCGGAATTCAAAATCCAGCTCTTTGGAGAGCGGTTCCATCAGTTCATTTCCCCGGACGTTCATCTCTGACATCAGGGTTCCGGGTTTACAGTCGATACCGGAGTGGACGATGGCGCTGTTGGCTTTGGAAGTGCCGCAGCAGACGTCCTCCTCTTTTTCCACAACACAAATGGAGAGATTGTATCTGGAAAGTTCACGTGCACAGGCGCTTCCAGAGACGCCGGCACCAATGATCACTACATCATACATAGTTTTTCCTCCTTAAAAGAGCCATGCAGATCATACATCATTTCTGATGTGTTTTCTGCCTGGCTCTCTTCTCTGACATTCAATCTATAGTTTTAAAAAATAAGTCCATATACCAGTACGGCAGCCAATGCGCCGAGGATCGGTCCGACGATCGGAACAACGAGTCCGTATCCGAAATCAGAGGAACCTTTTCCCTGAATCGGAAGCACTGCATGTGCAAGACGAGGACCCAGATCTCTTGCCGGATTGATTGCATATCCGGTCAGACCGCCCAGAGACATACCGACAGATACGATAATGGCGAATACGAGAAATTTTCCGGTGCCGTCTGCCAGATCCGGAACCTGTGCCAGACCCTTGATGGCAAATACGAGTACAAAAGTGCCGACAGCCTCGCTTAAGATATTGCGCGGGATGTTGCGCACTGCAGGTGCCGTACAGAACACGCCGCGCTTCGTTGCCGCGTCTTCTGTTGCGTCAAACTGATCTTTGAACAGCAGATATACAAGGCATGCGCCGCAGAAAGCACCAGCCAGCTGTGCCACAATATATCCCGGTACCATGCTCCATGCAAAACTGCCGTCAGCAGCAAGCGCGATGGTCAATGCAGGGTTAAAGCTTGCGCCGGATGCCGCGCCGAAGATAAAGGCGGGAACCAGTACGGCAAGACCCCAGGCAAGTGTGATCTGGACTGCACCGGCACCTTTCATGCCGGATTTGTTCAGGTTGACATTGGCAACAACACCGTCACCTAACAGGATGAGGATCATGGTGCCGACAAACTCTGCAATATATGGTGTCATAATAAATACCCCCTCTTAGATATGAAATTGTGTGTTAGTCTTCCTTCGCCCAGTTGAACGAATAAGTAACGGCTTTCTTCCACATGCGGACTTTCTTGTTACGCTCCTCGTCGGTGATCTCCGGTGTGAAGGTGCGGTCGATTGCCCAGTTCTGAAGAACATCCTCTTTGCTTGCCCAGTAGCCGACTGCCAGTCCGGCGAGATAGGCAGCACCCATGGCTGTGGTCTCCACGCACATCGGACGGTTGACCGGAGCATTGCTGATGTCCGCCTGCATCTGCATGAGCAGATTGTTTGCGCTTGCTCCGCCGTCTACCTTTAATGCTGCAAGATCAATACCGGAATCTGCTTTCATTGCAGCCAATACATCATTAACCTGGTAAGCGAGAGACTCTAAGGTTGCACGGATAATATGGTATTTATTCACACCGCGGGTAATGCCTACGATAGTTCCACGTGCGTATTGATCCCAGTACGGGGCACCAAGACCGGTGAAAGCAGGCACGACGTAGCAGCCGTTGGTGTCTTTGACTTTTCTTGCCATGTATTCGGAATCCGGAGAGGAATCGATGAAGCGCATCTCATCGCGAAGCCACTGGATGGAGGCACCTGCAACGAAGATGGAACCCTCGAGTGCGTAGTTTACTTTTCCGTCGAGACCCCATGCGATCGTGGTAACCAGTCCGTTCTTGGAGAATACAGGTTTTTCGCCGGTGTTCATAAGTAAGAAACAGCCGGTTCCGTAAGTATTTTTTGCCTCACCGGCGGTGAAACAGGTCTGACCGAACAGAGCGGCCTGTTGGTCACCGGCAGCACCGGCAATCGGAATCGGGCCTCCGAAGAATACCGGGTTTGCTTCGCCGTACACGCAGCTGGATGGCTTCGGTTCCGGCAGCATACATTTTGGAATATTCAGTTCTTTTAAAATATCTTCATCCCACTCCAGGGTATTGATGTTGAACATCAAGGTTCTGGAAGCGTTGGAGTAATCAGTTACGTGAACCTGACCCTGTGTCAGTTTCCAGATCAGCCATGTCTCCACGGTTCCGAAGAGCAGCTCGCCTCTCTCGGCTCTCTCTCTGGCGCCTTCAACGTTGTCGAGCAGCCATTTTAATTTCGTTCCGGAGAAGTAGGCGTCGATCACCAGTCCTGTCTTCTGGCGGAAGGTATCAACCAGTCCCTTGGCTTTTAAGGAATCGCAGTATTCGGAAGTACGGCGGCACTGCCATACGATCGCGTGATGAATCGGTTCGCCGGTGTTCTTATCCCATACGATGGTGGTCTCGCGCTGATTGGTAATTCCGATTGCCCCGATATCGGCTGCAGTCGCGCCCACATTTGCCATTGCCTCCTTGGCAACTTCAAGCTGTGTGGACCAGATCTCCTCCGCGTCGTGCTCTACCCAGCCCGGCTTCGGGAAATACTGTGTAAATTCTTTCTGGGCAACGCTGCACATTTCACCCTTCTCATTGAAAAGTATGCAGCGGTTGCTGGTGGTTCCGGCATCGAGTGCCATGATGTACTTTGCCATGTAAAGTCCCTCCATTTTCTTAGTGTGGAAACCGGCCCCACCCGGTTCCCCTCTGGTTGTATGAGTGGCGGTCTGATGTGCCGCTCACCGTTTGTGGCTTTAGTGTAACTGCGTTGCGGGTGAATGTCTTTAGACAGACTTCTGTGATTGTAAAAGAGGAGTCCTGCGTTTTTACATATATGCAATATTGACAAAAAACATGAATAGATTGCTAAATTATTAACAAATATAGACGATTAGTGGGGAATATACGATAATAAAAGAAGTAAGCACAGGAAGGAGTCGGATAGGTATGAAAAATGTGAGTGTACGTTAGAAGATGATTATTCCTATGAGGAAGCGGAAACACGCGGTGCAGATCTGCTGCGGGAACTCAGGTACGGGGACGGCGGATACTTCTGGGCAGATACCTATGATGGAGAGAATGTGGTTCTGCTTGGAAGCGCGACGGAAGGGACGAACCGCATGGAGACGAAGGATGCGGATGGTTACCAGATGGTAAAAGAGATTATCCGCGTCGGGCAGGAACCGGACGGCGGATATACGGATTATGTATTCCCGAAAGAAGGTGAGACGGAATCTTCTCCGAAGAGATCCTACAGCAGGGCATTTGAGCGGTTTGGCTGGGTTGTCGGAACGGGAAACTATATTGACTATATCGATGAGACTGTTGAGAAAGAAACGCAGGCAATGCGGGAGAATGTAAAAACGGCACTGATCGCGATTATCGGAACGGGCAGTCTGCTGATTGTGATTGTCATGGCGGTCTGTCTGTATATGGCGTTTTCACTGAGCAGATCTTTTCAGGTTGCCCAGATACAGAAGGTGACGGAGGAAGTTACATCTTCTGTGGCACAGCTTTCTTCTGATGCGGAGCAGCTGCTTGCCTTTGTTGGAAATGATGTGGTGGCGAGCTATGATACGTTTGATGAGGCGGCAGACGCTTATAACCAGGATGCCGGAAAGATCGATGCACTGATCAGCGATTTCAGCGCGACATCCGAGGAGCTTCTGGCATCGATTGATGGCGTGCTGGATGCGATGGAGGGAATGGCAACGGCAACGAACGAAGGTGCCAAGGGAACGATCGATATTGCACAGAAGACCGTAGAAGTGAAATCCAAGGCAGATACGTGATCTGCTCCACATCTTAGAGGAGATGGAAGAAGAACTTACTCATGCCGGATGACGTCGGCATACTGGCCGCGCACCACGGTAAGCAGGGAATCCGGATTGACCGTGATGGAGGTGCCGATGCGTCCGCCGCTGATGTAGATCTTGTCAAAAGCCGCAGCGCTCTCGTGCACGATGGTCGGGAACTGCTTTTTCATGCCCAGAGGAGAGCAGCCGCCGCGGACATAACCCGTGATGGCAGTGATGTCTTTGACGTGAATCATCTCTACGGATTTTTCGCCGACGGCTCTGGCGGCGGCTTTTAAGTCCACCTCGTCCGCGATGGGAATAACGAATACATAGTATTGCCTGCTTTTTCCCTGCATCACCAGAGTCTTGAAGGACTGTTCCACCGGGGCGCCGGTCGCCTCGGCGGTGTGCAGTCCGTCGATAAATTCTCCACACTCATAATTTAAAATTTCGTACGGAATCTTATTTTTATCAAGAATGCGCATAGCATTCGTCTTTACTTCTTTTCCCATAAAATATTCACTCCTTTGTTTCTTTCCGGAAAATATGTCCTGTGAAGGAAAAACGCTCCGCGTGGATTGCACTGCGGCGGGACATATGATTCATTGTGCCCATAGTCTAGTGGAATTGTGAAAAAAAGTCAAGCGGGACAGATCGGGCTGAATGGGAATAGACAAAGCCGCCGCATTGTTTCTTGAAACTGTGGATTGAATAGAGTATAATGCAGAAAAAGTGACAGAGAGGTATGTGATATGAAAGAAACATTAAAGCGGATCAAGGCAGACATCATAGTCTCGGCGCTGCTTTGCATTGCACTTGGCATTGTGCTTCTGGTATGGCCGGCTGAGACGATCGATGTATTCTGTAAAATCCTTGCCGTTGGATTGATCATTATGGGAGGCGTCGACATCGCATCCTATTTTATGAACCGCAGTATTCATCCGTTTGCGGGAGCATTGGGACTGATTGTATTGTTAATCGGAATCTGGATTTTCCTGCGCCCGGAGAGCATTGTGAGCCTGATCCCGATTGTGATCGGCGTGATCCTCTGCGTACATGGAATCCAGGATCTGAAGCTTGCGATAGAAACGAAGCGCAACGGTTATGAGAAATGGTGGAGCATGTTAATCATTGCAGCGGTCAGCCTGGTGTTCGGTGTGCTCTGTATCGTGAATGCGTTCGGCATGGTAAAGCTGGCACTGCAGTTTATCGGAATTGCCCTGATCTATGACGGTATCTCGGATCTGTGGGTGGCAAACCGCGCCGTGCATGCGGCAAAGATGATGAAGCAGGAAGCGGAAGCCGTGGATGTAGACTATAAAGAGATATAAGATAGCGTCTCTTCCACGTTTGGACAATCCAACGGGTGCATGTCCGGCACACCGGAGACAATGGGCGGACTTTTTAGATTTGTTAAGAGATGTCAACACAATTTTTAATTTTTTTTGCATAAGAAATAGGCCTGATTATTCAGGCTTTTTTCTTATGCAACTATGCTATATTCTTATATATTTCCATCACTCTTGCATAATAGATTTGCAAAAACTTATTTAAACCGGCTATTTTGGCTTGTTTCCTACTTTTTCCTTCATTCTCTTTTTTAATTATAAAACTCAAACTTCGCACATAAATTTTAGCTATGCACATTGAAAATTCAATATCTGGCAGTTATTCAGTTGTCAGTGTTCAGCCTTTATGCAGCCTGCAGTCGTATTTTCATCATAGTAGGAAGTGCATCCATAAATGCATTCGCCAATTCATTGATTTTTTCGTCTGAAAGTTCAGTGTTATCTGAAAGCATTGTTCTGAACATTTGAAGCAGCATTTGAAAAGCCTGTATCCATGTGATATCAGACATTTCGTCAGAAAAGTATAAAAAGAGCTCCCCAAGTGACCGGTTATCATTGGATTCCCGGCTTTCCAGTGACAGCATCCTATATCGGGTGAAAACAACTGCGGTATGCGCAGTCATTGCATCATAGGACAGAGAATTACATTCTCTGCTCAAGTTAAGGTAGCTTTTGCAAAATTAGGTGTGTTTTTTCCTGTAAGCAGACTCATATACATACTTCTGTTGGAGAAAATCAGCAGAAACATGTATTGAAAAATCTCCGTTACCGGAGTGCCTTTCCTTTTATAGGCATTGGCAGCTTTCAAGGCTGAGGAAATATGAAACCTTGTAAAAAATCGTTTGATAGATTTAGAAATCTGCTTATCATTTTGAGGCGCTTGTGTTATACTTTTATTCATAGCATGAGTCTCCGGTTTGTAATTGTTTTTTTGGCAACTCAATTATACCAAAACCATTGGTTTCATGCTATTTTTATGCCAGTTATTATTGAATTTTCAAGGTGCATAGGCACATTTTAATGTGCGAAGTTTGAGTAATTTAATACTTTAGTAATAGATTTTTCCAATAAAGTATGCTATCTTAGTACGATATATGGATAGATATACGTGATAAAAAGAACAATAATTTACAAAGGAAGGGAAAACTATCATGGAAAAGATCAAAAAGCGTATAACTAACTTAAAGGTTGCAGGAAAATTAAAAGTATATCGAATGACAGTGCTTGTTATGACATTATTTTTAGTATTGGTGGCACTGATCTCGACATTAGTGATCCGTTTAAATATAGAGAAGATCACGGAGGTCTGGTCTCCGTCATTGGAATATCTGCAGGATTTAGAGACAATGACTGCGAAATACAGAATCAAACAGTATCAGCATCTGGTAGAATCAGATGCAGCAGTCATGAACTCCTGCGAAGAAGAAATCACGAAGCTGGAGAGTCAGATTGAGGATACCGGTGCGAAGCTGGATGCAATAATTTCTGCAGACAGCAAAGCTCAAAAAGGACGGGATGATTATGATGTAGCAAACGCTGCATGGGAAAAATACAGGGCTGCTTCAGATGAAATTCTGCAGTTGAGCCGTGAAGGTAAACAGCAGGAAGCATCGAAGCTGATGACCGGAGAGGTGTATGAAGAATATAAGGCTTTTGCTGAGAAATTAACTACATTATGTGAAAAGTTCCAGGTAGAATTAGATCAGGCAAAGACCATGGCTAATGTATGCACTGTAATCATATTTATTGTGATCGTGGCAGCGGGTCTTGCGATTGCTGTAGTGACGACACTGATCGGAGGGATCATTACCAATTCCATTACAGAGCCGGTAGAACAGATAGAGGCAGCAGTTGCCAGCCTGCGTAAGGGCGAACTGTCTAATGTAGAAATGCTTACCTATGAGTCTGAGGATGAGTTTGGCGATACCATCAGGAATCTGAAAGAAGCCATGGGTATTCTGGCAGATTATGTCAGCGAGATCTCTGTGGAGGTAAAGGCAATAGCGCAGGGTGACCTGACCAGAAATGGTGATGATATTACAGATTTCCTAGGCGATTTCTCGGAATTGAAGACATCACTGCTGTATATTCTGAAACGGTTTAACAGTACCCTGACCGAGATCAGCAATCTGGCAGAACAGGTATCATCGAATTCATCCGAGGTGGAAAATGCATCAAAATCCCTGGCGGACGGTGCAACAGAGCAGGCAGGAGTCATCGAGGAATTGAATGCCACCATTGATGCGGTCGTGGATCTGGCAGAAGATACAGCGAAGGAAACACAGAGCGCATCTGCACGTGTAAAAGCCTCTGCAAATAAAGCGAACGAAGAAAAAGAAAAAATGAATGAGCTGCTCACGGAAATGGAGTACATTACAGAAATCTCCAAGGAGATCGGTAATATTATCACAGATATCGAGGATATTGCATCCCAGACCAACCTGTTATCCCTGAATGCTTCCATTGAAGCTGCCAGAGCAGGAGAAGCTGGAAGAGGTTTTGCGGTGGTTGCAGATCAGATCGGCAAGCTGGCAGCAGACAGTGCAAAATCCGCTGTAAATACGAGAGAGCTGATCGATAAGACCTTAGTGGAAATCGAAAAGGGCAATACGATTACAAGAACAACAGCAGAATCATTCAATCAGATCATTGAAGATATGAAGTCCTTTGCAGAGCTTGCAGAGAACACCATGGAGAAAGCCAACTCCCAGGCAGAGTCCTTGGAGCAGATCGGTCAGGGAATTGAACAGCTGTCCGGCGTAGTACAGGGCAATGCTGCATCCTCCGAAGAGAATACTGCGATCAGTATTAATCTGGCAGAGGGAGCAGCCAAGATGCATGACCGCGTGAATATCTTTAAGCTATTCTAGAAAAATGGCAGGAATAGAGTGAAGCTGTCGTAAGGAAGGTTCTTGTTGTGATTAATGATATATTTAAAGTGTTTGGAGAGCAGACAGCAGAAATCTTATTTGAGATCGTTACGGAATGTATGGATGATTATCTGTATATATTTGATCTGCAGGATAATACCTTTGAGATTTCACAGTCAGCTGTGAATCGGTTTAATATGTCGGAAAGTGTTCTGACAGATGCTGTAAATGAAGTTATGAAGGTAGTATATGAGGAAGACCGCAGGATGCTTGCAAAGCATCTTGCTGATATATGCGAAGGAAGAGAAAAGGTACATAATCTTCATTACAGGTGGCTTGATAAAGAAGGTATGCCGGTCTGGATTAACTGCCGTGGTATCGTGATCAGTGATCAGCAGGGAAAGGCAGAGTATCTGGTCGGGTGTCTGAATGAGACCGGCAACAAGAGAAGAGCCGATAATGTCACAGGACTGCTTGGCGGTCCGGAATTCCTTGCTTACCTGTGTGCACAAAAAGAACCCATTACCAAGGGATTTTTTATGCATGTAGGAATTGATGATTTTGGAGCGATCAATAGCTCCAGAGGAGCTGATTATGGTAATTATATCCTGAAAAGCGTAGCCGGCTGTATGAAGGAATGCCTTTCAGACAAGCAGAGAATTTACCATCTGGTAGCGGATCAGTATGTGATCGTGGATCTGGAAGCTTCCTCCGCAGAAGACGCTGTGGCACTGAAAGAAAAGATTACAGATAAACTTCAAAATTTCATAGTAGCCGAAAATTATGAAGCTATATTTTCTATTTCTATTGGTGTTATAGATGCAGCAACATTTTGTGAGGGAACCGAAGAATGCCGCAAAAAGTTTGAATTTGCCTTGAAACAGGCAAAAGGCATGGGTAAAAATGGATTCTATTTTTTTGACAAGGATGACTATGAGGTCTTTTTACGAAAAGGAAGAATCATAGCAACACTTCGTAATGCTATTGTGAACCATTATGATGGCTTTGAAGTATACTACCAGCCGATCGTGGACTGTCAGTCCGAACAGATCATTGGAGCAGAGGCACTGATGCGTTTTTCCATGATAACGGAAGAAGGGCGGGAGTTTGTTTCACCGATGGAGTTTATCCCATTATTGGAAGAGACCGGATTGATCATTCCCGCTGGAAGATATATTTTGAACGAAGCTGCAGCAATGTGCTGTGAAATGCAGAAATATATTCCTGACTTCCGGATGAATGTAAATGTATCCTATGTTCAGATACTGCAAGGCAATGTGGAGCGGGATATTCTGGATGCAATTCAAAAATATTCATTACAGCCGGAATGCTTATGTGTTGAAATGACAGAAAGCGGATTTATGGATATGACACCTTCGTTCTGCAAATTTCGTAAAATTCTGGACAAGAACGGGATTCCCTTTGTGATCGATGATTTTGGAACAGGATATTCGAATCTTCATTGTATCCGTGATATGAATCCAAGTTACGTGAAAATGGATAGGGATTTTACTGCCAAGGCGATGAACAGTGACAGGGATTATGAATTATATAAAAATATCATCCCCATGGTACATAGTATTAACGTCAGGATATGCGCAGAAGGCATCGAGGAAAAAGAATGGCTTCTGAAAATGAAAGAAATGAAGGTTGATTATCTGCAGGGATATTATTTTGGAAGACCATGTGGAAAGAAACAGTTTCTGCAGCAATATGTCAGTGGCATCAACGTTAAATAAAGAGAGTAAGGCAGACTCAGCTATGCGGGGCTGCCTTATTTTATGGTCTTATCAGAAGGATGGATCCATAACGGCTTCTTTCAGTTTTTCCAGGTCATTGGCATCAGGGTGAGACAATGCACAGTCAAAATTCTGGATCAATACATCAAGATTTGCCGGATGAGCAGGAGCTTCCTTCATTTTCAAGTAGCGTTCCCAGACAGACTGCGGCATTCTGCCCTGACACATATACTCTCCGACGATAACATTGCTTGCGTCAATGATAGAGCAGTTCGGAAGAAGGGATCACTGTGTCGGACACACCGAAATACTCACATTCATCCTGAGGTAATGCCCCGTGGATTGCATCAGCCAGCATCTTGGTATTACCTGTTAAACTGCTATAAACGATGGAATATTTTTTATTCATCGTGGATGCAAACATCCGGCTGGTTAGAAATGCCACATTTTATGAACCGAATATCCAGCTGTATTTCCAGCTGAAATCCCACGATGTGTGCTTCCAATAATATTACTTATCACTGAAAGGCAGACGTGTACCTGGTGCGGATTTTCACCCCGCAATCTTTCCGTCCTCTATGAGGGACAGAAACACCGGCACCAGTTCGGGATCGAACTGCGTGCCGCTGTTCTTTTTCAGTTCACCTGCCGCGTAGTCGATCGAGCGTTCCTGCTTGTAGGGGCGTCTGGCCGTCATCGCGTCAAAGCAGTCTGCAATGGTTAAGATACGTCCCATGAGGGGAATTTCCGTTCCTTTTAATCCGCGGGGATAACCGGTTCCGTCATAGCGCTCGTGGTGGGCGACAACTGCCGGGATCACGTAATCCATGTTCGGAAGGTAACGGATCATCTTAATGGAATTCTCCACATGCGTTTTCATGATCGTGTATTCCTCCGGCGTCAGCCCCGAGGTTTTCTTTAAGATATGCTCAGGGATGCTGATCTTGCCGATGTCGTGAAGCATGCCTGCAATCCGTACCACCTCGATATCATTGTCGCTCATAGGAAGCGCTTCTGCGAGCATGACCGCATATTTTGAGACATTCATGGAATGGATGAACGTAAAATTATCCTTGGCGTCGATGGCGGCGGTCAGCGCATAGATGGTCGGCGCCACCCGCTCGTAGGCGGTGCGGATATCCGGATTCTGGGAGCGGTTCTCAAGACCTTTGCGGTAAACGATGAGATGGCCTTTTCCGTCAAGCTTTCCAAAATAGACAGCCTGCTCGACATTGTGGATTAACTCTCTGCCGTCGACAGAAATATCCGGAAACACGGAGATGCCGCAGGTGATGGTAATTTCCCACACCATGTCTGACATGCTGCCTTTTGTCAGAACCTCCACGAGAGACTGGGTAAACGCTTTGGAGGCTGCGACGTCACTGCCGTGTCTTAAGATGAGAAATTCGTCCGCACTGAAACGAAATGCCATGTCGTCCGCATCCAGAGCAGAGAGAATGATCTTGGCACAGCGCTGGATTAAGTGATCGCCCTCCTTGGAGCCGTAAAGTTCATTGTAAAGCTTAAAATCATCGATATCGAGCATGATTAATGAGCACGGCGTACCGGAGAGGCAGAGTTCATCAATTATCTCAAACGCATGCTTGCGGTTGTAGAGTGCCGTCAGATCATCCGTGATGGAGGCTCGGTAGGCATTCATGTAGAGATTCGCGTTGCGCAGTGCGTGGGTGGCATAAAAACCGATCTTGCACAGCGCGGACACCTGATCTGCGGACAGAGGCATGTGATTGTGCCGCGCGATGAAGAGAAAGCCAATCAGCGCCCGGTTGTACTTCAGACAATAGACGCCGATGATATTCTGCTGGATCAGCCAGCTGCGCGTATGGCTGGAAATGCCGTCAAGCGCAGCTGGCAGGCCTGCGCCCGGCATAAACGGAATGTAGCTGTCTGCGTTCAAAAGCTGTTCCAAAAGAATGCTTGAATCGAGAAAAGAATCTTTTTCCCAGGTGATATCGCCAAAACTGCGTGTGACGTGGTAGGAAGGACTGACATCGTCACGGATCGTGAGCAGCAGACCGTCCGGAGACAGCAGACGGACGGCTGTGTCTATAATAGAATCAAAGATTTCGTCCGGGTGAATCGTGCTGATGACGGATGACAGGAATTGATCGATGAGAACAGTTTGATCGCTCATAAGGCTCCTTTGTATATGATAAATGAAAACATCTTGAGAATTCAGAATCATTATACTATAATGAAAAATGCATGGCAATAGTGGGAAATACATAGAAAAGCCATAGAAACAGGGATATTTTCATGCGTAGAGAAGAGTTTAAAATGGAGCGCACCGGACTGCTTGAGATCGGCGATGTGCTTCCGATTACAGAGGGGAAGCTGCCCAATTCCTATTACTATACACTGGGCAAGGCGTACGCGATGTCGGCGAACTATGTGGTAAGCCAGCGCATCAAGTCGCGGGAAGGCACAGTGGTAGACGTCAAAGAGACCCCGAAGGGATATTTTGTTACGGTTGAATTTGATGAGTAAAAGCGCTAAAATAATAATAATTTAGCGGAAAGGAAGCACAAATGCGTTATTTACCGACGAGCAGACTGACGCCGGGAATGGCACTGGGGCAGGACATTTATGACGGGGCGGGAAGACTTCTTCTGGGAAGGCATATTCTGCTGACAGAAGAACAAATTTCAAATCTGGAATTCCTTGGGTTCCCGGGTGTCTATGTGGACGATGAGTTTTCCCGGGGGATTGAGATACAGCAGATTGTCAGCCCGGAAGTCCGGAGGCAGGCACTGAAAATTGTATATGATCTGTTTCACACGGATATGCGGAAGCAGGAACCGTCGGAAGCGGAGTTTAAGCTGCGCAAAACGGTGGAGTCTGTGGTCGATGATGTGATATGCAATGGAGACATCATGTGCAATATCATGGACATCAAGAGTTATGATGATTATATCTATTACCATTCCATTCATGTGGGCATCCTTTCTGTGGTAGTCGGCGCACGGCTGGGGCTTCCGCATGATGAGCTGTGCCAGCTTGCAGCGGCGGCGCTGCTGCATGACATTGGGAAGCGGTTTATCGATCATGACATCGTGCGGGGAGGTAAGGCGCACCGCAGCGAAAAAGAGCAGGAGGTCTATCGGAGCCATCCGAAGATCGGTGCGGAATATCTGCGCGAGACATGCCGATTTTCCGCGGATGTGTATGAGGGAATCATGGAGCATCACGAGTGCTACAACGGCGAAGGGTATCCGCTTGGCAAAAAGGGCGGCGAGATTCACCTGTTTGCCCGCATTATCCGGATTGCAGACTGTTATGACGCAAAGGTTTCCGCGTTTCCGGCACAGAAATCACTGTCGCCGTCGGAGGCGTTAGAATATGTGATGGCGCTGGGCGACCGCTGGTTTGACCCGGATATTGTGGCTGTGTTCGCAAGGAAAGTGGCGGCGTATCCGATCGGCTGCGAAGTCGAACTGTCCAACGGGCAGCATGCGGTGGTGGCACGGAATTTTGAGAATTTCCCGCTGCGTCCGCTGGTGCGCGTTGTGGAGACGGGAGAGATGTTGAACATGCGTGACGATGAAAAAGCGAGGGCGGTAACTGTTGGGAGACTCATAGTGCGATAGAGCACCTGGGGCGAGAGGGAGTTATGACTGGACAGGGAAAGAGTGCGATTGATACACTTTTGGCAGAGAGCTTTAAGGAACTGGCGTTAAAGCAGCCAATAGAGAAGATTACAATCAAAGAGATTACAGATAAGGCGGGCGTGATCCGCCCGACATTTTACAATCATTTTCAGGACAAATATGATCTGCTGGAGTGGATTATCGACAGGGAACTGCTGGAACCGGTGGAACCGCTGATCCAGAACGGGATGATCAACGAGGCGCTGGTGCTTCTGTTCAGCGGGATCGAGCGTGAGAAGGAGTTCTACACGAAGGCAAGCCGGCTGGAAGGACAGAATTCATTCGGCAGCATTGCACAAAGCTGTGTGGAGCGCGTGCTGCTACAGGTCATCAAAGGACAGGCAGAGGGCAGAAAAAGCCGGTACGTGTGGCTGACACCAGAGCGTATCGCGGAGTATTATGCACAGTCCATGTGCTATGTGGTGATCACCTGGATCAAGTCCGGAATGACGATATCGTCCAGGGAACTTGCAGAAATCTATAATTACATGATCAAGCGGTCGATGACGGATATTCTGACAGAACTGTAATTGCGGACAGAATACAAATGAATATAAATGTATAGATAGTTATACATTTCGGGTCGAGTGTATAATAACCCGATACACGGAGAAAAGATTGAATATTTTCATATTCAGTCTTTTTTTTATACAATGCTTTTATGGAAAGGAGAGAGGGACCATGATTAAATTTGGAAAAGCGGTCGTCAAGCTGCGAATACCGATTTTGATTCTCAGTATTTTCTTATTGATACCGTCGGCAATCGGATATTTTAACACGAGAGTGAATTATGATATCCTGACATATCTGCCGGAAGAGATTGAGACGATGAAGGGGCAGGATCTCCTGCTTGACGAGTTTGGAACGGGAGCATTCTCGTTTTGTGTAGTGGAGGGTATGGACGCGAAGGACATATCTGCAATGCGGGAGCAGATGGAGGAAGTTCCTCACGTAAAATCAGTGATCTGGTACGATTCACTGGCGGACATCAGCATTCCGATGGAGATGCTGCCGGATGAGATCTATGATTTCTTTAATAATGATGAGAAGGACAGCACCTTGCTCGCAGTGTTATACGATACATCGATGTCCGCGGACGAGACGATGGATGCGATTGAGGAACTGCGCGGTGTGGTAAAAGATCAGTGCTATATCAGCGGTATGTCGGCAGTGGTTACAGATATCAAGAATCTGTCGAACAAGGAGACCCCGGTCTATGTGCTGATTGCGGTTGTACTGGCAGTCATTGTCCTGTCACTTACGATGGATTCGGCTCTGGCGCCGATTTTCTTTTTGCTCAGTATCGGAATGGCGATTGTATACAATCTGGGTACCAATGTTTTCAAGGGAGAGATTTCCTATGTGACACAGGCGCTCGCGGCGGTCTTACAGCTGGGTGTGACGATGGATTATTCCATTTTCCTCTGGCACAGTTACGAAGAGCAGCAGGAGCGTTTTCAGGGAGATAAAAAACGTGCGATGGCGCATGCGATTTCTAATACGATCACATCGGTGGTCGGAAGCTCCATCACGACGGTGGCTGGTTTCGTGGCACTGTGTTTCATGAGCTTTACACTTGGTATGGATCTTGGAATTGTCATGGCAAAGGGTGTTGTTCTCGGCGTTATCTGCTGCGTTACGGTGCTGCCGTCGCTGCTGCTTGTATTTGACAAGGCGATCGAGAAGACGAAGCACAAGGTTATCATCCCGGATCTGGGACGGATTGCAGACTGGATCGTGCGCCATTACGGCGTATTCCTGATCGTATTTCTGGTGGTGTTGGGCCCGGCAATCTACGGCTACACACACACGGATGTGTATTACGATCTTGCGGGAACACTGCCGAAGAGCTTAAGCAGTATTACTGCGAACGATAAGTTAAACGAAGACTTTGAGATGGGTGCGACGCACATGATCATTGCGGACAGCAGTCTCTCCGCAAAAGATGCCAGCGCAATGTTGGATGAGATCAGCAAGGTGGATGGCGTGAAGATGGCGCTTGGCTTTGACTCGCTGGTAGGACCAGGCATCCCGAGGGAGTTTATCCCGGATGACGTAAAAGACGTCTTGATCAACGGCGATTATCAGATGATGGTGGTCGGCTCGGAATATGCGGTTGCTTCTGATGAAGTGAACGCGCAGTGCGAGGAGATCAACAATATCATCAAAAAATATGATTCCTCTGCCATGTTAATCGGTGAGGCACCGTGTACGAAGGATCTGATTGAGATCACGGATGAGGACTTTAAGACAGTCAGCATCGTGTCGATCGGTGCAATTTTCGTGATTATTGCACTGGTATTTAAGTCGGTATCACTGCCGGTCATTCTGGTGGCGGTCATTGAGTTCGCCATTTTTATCAACATGGGTATTCCGGCATATACGCACACGACGCTGCCGTTTATCGCTTCTATCGTCATCGGTACGATTCAGCTCGGCGCGACGGTCGATTATGCGATTCTCATGACAACAAAGTACAAGAAGCTTCGCTACAACGGAGCGGACAAGAAGGAAGCGATTGCGACGGCACTTCGCAGTTCCATCCAGTCGATCATTGTCAGTGCGCTCAGCTTCTTTGCAGCGACCTTCGGTGTCGGCATGTATTCCAATATTGATATGATCAGTTCCCTGTGTATTCTGATGGCACGCGGAGCAATCATCAGTATGTTTGTCGTTATTTTCATTCTGCCGTCCATGTTTATGATTTTTGATAAACTGATCTGTGCGACGAGCATGGGATTTCGCAATAAAAAGGGCACGACGGTGAATGTGTCGGAAAACAATGTATCGGTACAGTAACGGGAAAGGAAGGTAAAAACCATGAAATTACCAGAGTTAAAATCAAAATTCAAAAATAGATATGCAATCCGCATTATTGCCGGAGTCCTGGTCGTTACGCTTGTTGCAACAGGTTCCTCCGTCTACAGTGTGAATGCGGCAAAGGCAGGCAGCGCTGCCACAGAGAACGTGGAGGAGACGGAAGTTTCTGAGGAGGCGGAAGATACGGAAGATGCCGAGAGCAGCTTAAAGGATCTGCTGGATAACGGAAGCAAAGTAAGCGAGAAAGAGATCGGAAAAGAAGAGACAGTATATGTCATCGCCGACAATACCGGCAAGGAGCAGAAAATCATTGTCTCCGATCATCTGATCAACAACGATGACAAGGATACGCTTGAAGATGCATCCACATTAAAAGATATTGAAAATGTAAAAGGCGATGAGACTTTTACACAAAGCGGCAATAAGGTGACATGGCAGGCAGACGGCAATGACATTTTCTACCAGGGAACGTCAGAGAGCGAGCTGCCGGTGACACAGAAGCTGACCTACTATCTGGACGGCAAGGAAGTGACGCCGGAGGAGCTTGCCGGAAAATCCGGTGAGGTTACGATACGGTTCGACTATACGAACAACCAGAAAGTGACAGCGAAGATTGACGGAAAAGACGAAGACATCTATGTACCGTTTATGGCAGTCAGCGGCATGATCCTCGGAGATGAATTCTCGGATATCGAGGTGGAAAACGGTAAGGTGATCTCCGACGGAAGCAACAATGTCGTAGTTGGCTATGCACTTCCGGGGCTGAAGGAAAGCCTGAACGTAAAGGACGACGATTTCGACGGGGATGTCACCATTCCGGATTACGTGGAGGTAAAGGCAAAGGTTGAGAACTTCAAGCTTGATACCACGATGACGGTGGTTATGAATGCAGCGAACTTCATCAGCGCCGACAGCGACAATGACACCTCGAAGCTGGATGAGGTATTTGACACACTCACAGACGCGATGGATCAGCTGACCGACGGCTCCGCAGAACTGGCAGACGGCGTAGACACCTTGAAGTCCAAGATGGGCGACTTTAAGGACGGTGTTGGCACCCTGCAGTCCGGCGTTCATGCATACACGGACGGAGCGGGAAAAATCGCAAGCGGTATCACGCAGCTTTCCGACAGCATTCCGACATTATCTAACGGTGTCGGCACATTGAACAGCAGTGCGGCAACGATTGCGGACGGCGTAGAACTGTTAGACAATACTTTAAAGACTTCCTTCACCGATCAGGAGAAGGCAGCGATGCAGACACAGGCATCGTCCGCAGTGGATGCACAGGCAGAGACGATCAAGAATCGGGCATCCGCTGCAGTGGACAGCCAGGCAGAAGCGATTAAGAGCCAGGCGTCTGCAGTAGTGGACAGCCGGGCAGATGAGATCAAGAGTCAGGCAGAAGATGCGGTGGATGGACGGGCAGATGCAATCAGAAGCCAGGCGACACAGATGGTAGACGGTAAGGCAGATGATATTAAGAATCAGGCGACACAGCAGGTAACCGCAAAGTTTGATAATGGCAAGTATGATGAGGTCAAGAATCAGGCGGCGCAGGAGATCGGCGCGAATATGAGCAGCATGACGGGCACCCTGACATCTTCCGCGGATGTGCAGACCCTGATTAACGGAGCGGCGTTTGCAACGATCGCGGCGCAGTATCCGACAGAGACGGCAGCAGAGATTCAGACAAATCATGCAGCTGAGATCGCAGCCGCACAGCAGCAGATTGCAGCGCAGTTTGGAAATACAATCACAACTGCGATGGGCGGAGCGGTAGATACCCTGGCACAGGGCGTTGCAAATGCAGCAAAGCAGGCAGCACTGGAAGCAGCCGGAGAGGCAGCCTTAGGCGGAGCGAAGATCGCAGCCGGGGAAGCGGCGGTAACCGGAGCGAAGCTGGCAGCCGGAGAGGCAGCGGTAACCGGAGCGAAGGAGGCGGCCGGGGAAGCGGCGGTAACCGGAGCGAAGATAGCAGCCGGGGAGGCAGCAGTAACCGGAGCGAAAGCAGCGGCCGGAACGGCAGCCGTGTCAGCGGCAGAACAGACAAAGTCCACGATGGCGGCAAGTATTGAGCAGCAGAGCTCGGGCGGATACAGTCTGGTAACCGGAGCGAGAGCACTGGCTAATGGTACCCAGAGTCTGGCAGATGCGGTACCGGCACTGACATCCGGTGTGGCGCAGCTTAAGAACGGAAGTGCAGAACTGGTTTCCAACAATCAGAAGCTCAACGATGGCGTCAACGCGTTAAGTGATGGTACCGACGCAGTGATCGACGGTGTGGATCAGTTATCGGACGGCGCACATCAGCTGGCAGACGGAATCGTTACCTTCAACGAGGAGGGAATTGAGAAGATCTTAAATTCCTACCACGGTGATATTGAGCCTCTGATGGATCGTATCCAGGCGGTTCTGGATGCCGGTGAGGACTATCAGACCTACACGGATATTGCGGACGGCGTGAACGGAAGCATTAAGTTCATCTACAAGACAGATGCGGTGAAAGAGGACTAATGAAAATTGTCTCAATAAATCCGTATTTGTTCTGGAAATATTGTAAGAAGAGAGTATAATAATAAGGAGTCATGTGAGGGAGGACGGAAATGAACTGGATAGAGAATGTTCTGATTATAGCGGGAGTGTCGCTTGATATTTTCGCGGCGATGGAGTGCCAGGGCGCATTGGTCGCAAAAGTGGACAAAAAACAGTTGTCCGTCATCTGCGCGTTGATCGCTGTATGGCAGCTTTGCGCGCTGGCGCTCGGGAACTATCTGTCCGGTCTCCTTTACAGAAATGAGCTGGCACACGATGAGAATTTTGTAGGACTTGTGATTGCGGCGGTGATCTTTTTCGGACTCGGCATCCGTCTGATTGCGAAGGCAATCAAGAACGAATGGGTCAATGAGCGCCGGGAGGAGAGCCTTGATGTGAAAAAGTTCCTGAGGATGACTGCGGTGACAAGCATCTATACGCTGCTTGCGGGGATCGCATTCGGATTCCTGGGGACGAACGTTGCGCTGATGCTGATCATCATCGTATGTATGACGATTGCATTCGTTGTGCTTGGCGTGTATACGGGTTATCATCTGGGATTTCAGCACAAGACAAAAGCATATGTCGGCGGAGCGCTTCTGCTTTGGATTGCCGGCATCGATGTGATTGTAAGACACATCATGTGCTAAAACGAGGGAGAGTATTTCAAATAGAACCAGAGACGGTTGGGGAGCTGTCTCTGGTTTTTTCTGATCGGGGTGCGTTTACTCGCCGTTGAAAGAATCGGTGTGATACAGTATAATATTTTAGGAAGAAAGTAATATGTTTATCGATGAGGGGAAACGATGGAGAAGATCAGACGTGACAGCAGCTATGAATGGCTGAGCAGGGAAAGCTGGCAGGAATGTAGCAACAGCTTTTTTTCGATGGGCTGGAAGATCTGGGGCGTGGTGTTAATCACGGAACTGTTTTTATTTCTGTTTTTCAAGCCGACCGCGGACTGTGGAAGACTGCGCTACGGATGGCTGTTCATTGTGCGGCCGAGCGGATTGCAGCTGTTGCTTCTTTTTGTGTACCGCCTGCTGACCGGCAGACAGAAGCGTGTATACAGCAGGCGGGCGATGGCGGGATGCGCCATATTCCTGCTGACTTCCTATGCGGCTGTGATGGCGTGGGTGCATACGAGCGTGACGCTGATGCCAATGGTTCTGTTACTGCCGATGCTGCTGACGCCGCTCTACAAAGACCGGGTCATGACGCTTGTGCAGGCGGCGCTGCTGATTGCGGTTTATGTGCTGGACTGTGTCTATTTTATACCTGCCAGTTCTTATTTCCCGCTGACAACGCCGTTTATTGAGGGAAGCATCTTCGTGGGAACGGTGTGCGGCATGCTGGTGGCGCTGGAACTGGTCAACGATTCGGCGATTGTGAACGATGAGCGTTCCAAGCGGGATTCCCTGACCAAGCTCTACAATCATGAAAGCTTTTATGAGGAGCTGGAGTATTACCAGAGAATGTACGAGGAGAACCGGGAGCGTTTTTCTCTTGCGGTGATCGATATTGATAATTTTAAAAATGTCAATGACACCTACGGGCATGCGTTTGGAGATGTCGTATTAAAAGAAGTGGCAGACATCTGCGCCAGACACAAAGGCGTGGAAGGATTCTGTGCCCGCTATGGCGGCGAGGAGTTTGCCATCATATTTAAGGGAGTGGGAGTCGGACAGGCGGAAGAGATGGCGGAGCAGATCCGGCAGGAGTTTGAACAGAAGATATTTGCAACGCCGCAGGGGGAACGGTCGTTTTCTGTGAGCATCGGTGTGGCGGAGTACGACAGGGCTTATCCGGGTGCAAGCGCGTTTTTTGAAGTGGCGGACGCTGCTCTTTACCGCGCAAAAAGAGAGGGCAAGAATCAGGTGAGACGATGAAAGTATTGTTGACGGCGGTGAATGCAAAATATATTCACTCAAATCTGGCAGTGTATGATCTGCGTGCCTATGTGGAGGCATACGGCACCGGCGGGGCGCAGGTGGAGATTGCAGAGTACACGATTAACCATACGATAGACTATATATTGGAAGGAATCTATAAGGCAAAGCCGGATGTGCTTTGCTTTTCCTGTTATATCTGGAATCTGGATTATGTGGAACAGCTGATGGACGAGTACCACAAGATCTGTCCCGAAGTGCCGATCTGGGTCGGAGGTCCGGAAGTGTCTTATGAGACGGAGGCGTTTCTAAAAGCGCATCCGCAGGTGACCGGGGCGATGGTCGGCGAGGGAGAAGAGACTTTTCTGGAACTGTGTGAGAACTACGCAAAAGCGGGTGCCGGAGAGAAGGCGGGGAAGGTAGATTTCCCGGGAATCAAGGGAATCATGTACCGTGCCGGAGAGAGCCTTGTAAAAACCGGAGCGCGCGAGCCGCTGGATTTAAATCGGATTCCGTTCTGCTACGGAGGCGTTGAAGATTTCCGGAACCGCATCATCTATTATGAATCGAGCAGAGGATGTCCGTTCCGGTGCAGTTACTGTCTTTCCTCGGTGGAAAAGACACTGCGGTTCCGGGATGTGGAGCGGGTAAAAAAAGAACTGGCGTTTTTCCTGGAGCAGAAAGTCGCGCAGGTGAAGTTTGTGGACCGCACCTTTAACTGCCGGCATGAACATGCAATGGAGATCTGGAAGTTTTTAATCGAACATGACAATGGTGTGACCAACTTCCATTTTGAGATATCCGCGGATCTTCTGACGGATGAGGAGATTGCACTGATCGGTCAGATGCGGCCGGGGCTGATCCAGCTGGAGATCGGCGTGCAGTCCACGAACGACGCCACGATCACCGAGATCCACCGGACGATGCAGCTGGACCGCCTGAAGACGGTTGTAAGGAGCATCCAGGAAAAAGAAAACATACACGAACATCTGGATCTGATTGCAGGTCTGCCCTATGAAGGCTATGAGACGTTTGCACGTTCGTTTGATGAGATTTACGCGTTAAAGCCCAATCAGCTTCAGCTTGGATTCTTAAAAGTGTTAAAGGGTTCCTATATGTATGAGCATACCGCAGAGTACGGTCTCATCTACCGCAGCAGACCGCCGTATGAGGTGCTTAAGACGAACTGGCTGGGGTTCGGGGAGATCCTTCGCATCCGGCAGGTGGAAGAGATGCTCGAGGTGTATTACAACAGCGGACAGTACGCCACAGCAATCCGCCTTCTGGAGACGCAGTATGCGAGTGCGTTTGCCATGTTTGCGGAAATGGGAACTTTTTATGAGGAGCACGGTTATTTTGGAATGGGTCATTCCAGGATGCGCAGGGCGGAGATCCTGCTGGAATTTGCAAAAGAGCGTAGGCCGGGGGTGCTCCCAGTGCTTGGAGAGGGTCTGGTATATGACCTGTATGAAAGAGAGAATCTCGGAAGCAGACCCGCGTGGGCAGCAGATGCAAATGAATGGAAACAGATGACGCGTCAGTATGGTAAAAATGGAAAGCAGTCGCATATTGAGCGGTTTTTCTACCGGTTTTCCGGCCGCAGGCAGGATACTGTATTGCTCCCGGAGAGGCTGGAAGATCCGGTCTATGTGAGATTTGACTATACCGGAAGGGACCCGCTCGATCATCAGGCGCGGCATGAATATCTGGAGCCTTCCGGGGAATAACCGGAAAGAGGGGAGAATAGATTGTTAGAGGATTATGTGGTCATTGATCTTGAGATGACGGGATTGAATGCGAAGACGGATGCTATCCTGGAAGTGGGAGCCGTGCGCGTCAGAGACGGCAGACAGACGGAAACGTATGGCGCTATTTTAAAGTGCGGGCGGGAATTGTCAGAGCGTGTGGTAGAACTGACGGGCATCACGCCGGAGATGGCGGCAGACGGCAGGGAACCGGAAGAGGCGATGCAGGAATTTTTTACATTCCTGGGGGACGATGTGCTGGTCGGCCAGAATGTGATTTTTGATTACAGCTTTCTGAAACAGTGGTCGGTCAACCACGGTCAGACGTTTGAGCGAAATGCTGTGGATACCTTAAAGCTGGCGAGGCGCTTTCTTCCGGCGGAGCAGAAAAAGGATCTGGAAAGTTTGTGTACCTATTTCGGGATCGGGCGTGAGCGGGCGCACCGTGCGCTCGATGATGCGATGGCGACCGGAATCGTGCTGGAGAGATTAAAACAGGAGTACGGTACGGTACAGCCGGAGGCGTTTCTGCCGTATGCGCTCTGTTACCGCACAAAAAAACAGACGCCCGCAACGGGGCGTCAGATGGATGGCCTCAAGAAATATGCTGCGCATTACGGCATCCCGGAGACGGAGATCCCGGAGCAGATGACGCGGAGTGAGGCGTCGAGACTGCTTGACCGCTGGATCGCCGTGCACGGGCGGATGCCCCGGGATTAAGCATTTACTTTTTCCTCAAGCATGGCGACGATGGCGTTCTGTCTGGGGGATTCCAGTGCTCTCGCGGCGATGAGAAGACGGTCAAGTGCGTCGGAATCCCTGGCGTTTAGATAATAGTCTGCGAGCATCCGGTAGTTCCCACTGTGATCGGATCCGCAGCTGATGCCGTACTCGAGAACCCGGACTGCCTCCGCGTCATGACCGAGCTTTTTCAAACATTCGGCGTACTCATAGATGGTGCGGCAGAGGGTGGTGTAGTTCTCGTCACAGGCGCAGAGCGTTTCCAGATTGGCAACGCCGTACTCCAGCTTGAGATCGGTGTTGGTCTTGCCGCCGAGGTTTAAGATTTTCTGTCCGGCAAGCGATTGGAGAGTCTCCTCATATTTTTTTAATTCGGGATTGTCATAGATACCCATTGGAAAATCGGCAAGAGGTATGGTAATATAGGGAAGCCCGCTGATGTCCTTGCGGCGTGTGTGGTTTGCTTCGTTCTCGCGGTTCCAGAAGCTCTCGGCAGCGGCTTCTTCGGCAGCGGTGCTTTTATGGCGCAGATAAGCAAACATACATACAAAAAAGATAAAAAGTCCTAAAAAAATCATGAGAATCATCCCTTCTTGTGGTATAGTGTAAAAGGTTCGCGCGGTATCCAGGGCGTGAACGGAAAGGTGGTAGAACGAAATGTACGATTTTGGTAAAAAAAAGAATAAAAAACTGCTTGCAGGAATCATCATTGTGGTTGTGGCAGCCATGCTTCTGACAACGGTGCTTGCAGCGTTATTATAAGTGTATTCCGCCGTTTTGCTTTCATGTAAAATATACTAAAAATCCCAGAGTGAGTCAAACATATTCGTGTTTATGCACCTTGAAAAGAAAGGCGCGTATGGGCTATAATGAGCGGAAGCAGAGTATATGCTTGGCAAAACAGGCGTTAGCAGAGCAGAGAACAGATATTTCAGAGGGAAGAATATGAAAAAGGGAACAGGTTTTTTGACATTGTTTGGGGGTGCAGTGGCACTTTACGCATTGCTGGCGGCACCGGTTTCCATGAGGGCACAGGAGACGGAGACGATTGAGGACGGTGTCTATATCGGCAATATTTATGTGGGCGGCATGACGGAGGAAGAAGCGGTCAGCGCGGTAGAAGCGTACGTGGAGAGCGCAGATTCGGCGGAGATGACATTGAAGACCGGCGATAAAAGTGTATCCGTGACGGCAGCTGATCTTGGAATATCCTTTTCCAACTTAAACGTGGTGGACGAGGCGATAGATGTCGGCAGAAGCGGCAACCTCATCAAGCGGTACAAGGACAAGAAGGATTTGCAGCAGGGGGACAAAGTGATTGCACTCTCACTGGATGTGGATTCCGATGCGGTGGCATCCATCCTTTCCGGGAAAGCGGCGCAGCTGAACCAGGAGGCTGTGGATAATGGTCTGGTTCGTGAGAACGGTGCGTTTAAGATCATTAAGGGCGAGCAGGGCATCGAGGTCAACGTGGAGGATTCCATTGCGGCGATCGAGAACTATATCAGCAGTGAGTGGGACGGTGGCAACGCCGAGATCGAGCTCGTGGCGGAAGTGGTGGAGCCGCGCGGCAGCGAGGAAGATCTGGAGCAGATCACGGATATGATGGGAAGCTATACGACGAATTACAAGGATTCCGGTCAGAACCGCTGCGACAACATCTCCAATGCAACCAGCAAGATCAATGGTACACTGCTTTATCCGGGCGAGGAATTTTCCGTCTATGAAGCGATCGGACCGCTGGATGCGGCAAACGGATACGAACTGGCAGGTGCCTACGAGAATGGTCAGACGGTTGAGTCCTACGGCGGCGGTGTGTGCCAGGTATCTACGACTTTGTACAACGCAGTCATTCTGGCAGAGCTTGAGATCACGCAGCGCTCGAATCATTCCATGATCGTAAGCTATGTGAAGCCATCCATGGATGCGGCGATTGCAGGCGATTACAAGGATCTGCGTTTTGTCAATAATCAGGACATTCCGATTTATATTGAGGGGTACACCGAGGGAAAGAATGTCACCTTTAAGATCTACGGACACGACACGAGACCATCGAACCGCGTTGTGACTTATGAGAGTGAAGTGGTATCCGAGCAGGATCCGGGCACGCAGTATGTGGCGACCGGAGATCCGGCGGGTTATATGAAGACTGCGCAGGGCAAGCATATCGGCTATGTGGCAAGACTGTGGAAAGTTGTCACGGTAGACGGTGTGGAGGAGAGCCGGGAGATTTTCAATAAGAGTACCTACAAGGCGTCTCCGAAGATTGTAAACGTGGGAACGGCATCAGCAGACCCGAATGTGTCTGCGGTGATTGGCGCGGCGCTTGCGACCGGGGATGAGGCAACCATCAATGCGGCGGTTGCACCTTATGCGGCGAGTGCGGCAGCAATCTTAAATCCGGCACCGGTAGAACAGCCGTCGCAGGAAGAGCAGGCGATTACCGGAACGGTGGATGAGAGCCAGATCACAGGCGGAGAATAAAAGTATAAGAGATTGTTTAAGGCTGCCTCAGAAGAGACAGCCTTAAGCTGTAAATAAACGGGAGAACACAGATGAAGATCGGAAAACTGCCGGAGAGCGTACTGAAGCGCTCCGTATTCAAACAAATACATACCAGACGCCCCGAGGTTGTCTTAGGAGCCGGCGTCGGAGAGGACTGCGCCGCGATCAAGCTGGCAGAGGATGAGACGCTTGTGATGTCCACAGATCCGATTACCGGAACGGCGAAGGACATCGGGACACTTGCGATTCAGATTACAGTGAATGATCTGGCAAGCGCGGGGGCGGAGCCGGTGGGCGTGCTGCTCACGGTGCTGCTGCCGGAGAGCGTGGAGGAGCCCGAACTGCGTGCCATGATGGCACAAGTGGAGGAAGCCTGCGCCAAGGCAAAGATCCAGGTGATGGGGGGACACACGGAAGTGACGGCGGTGGTCAATCAGCCGGTGATCTCCGTCTGCGGTGTCGGCAAAGTGAAGGATGGCTGTCTGATCTCGACCGGAGGGGCGAGGCCGGGTATGGATATTCTTGTCACAAAGTGGATCGGAATTGAGGGAACTTCCATTGTCGCAAAGGAAAAAGAAACAGAACTAAAGACAAAGTTCTCGGTGCCTTTTGTCGAGAAGGCAAAAGCACTGGATGCTTATATATCGGTACAATCAGAGGCCGCAGTCGCCGTCAAGTCTGGCGTTAGTGCAATGCATGACGTCACAGAGGGCGGAATATTCGGTGCGCTCTGGGAAATGGCGGAAGCATCTGGCGTCGGACTTGAAATCGATTTGAAAAAGATACCGGTCCGTCAGGAGACCATTGAGGTCTGTGAATTTTTCGGAATCAACCCCTACCAGCTGATTTCCAGCGGCTGTATGCTGATGGCGGCAGAGGATGGCAATCTGCTGGTAAGAGAACTGGAGAAGGCAGGAATCCCTGCAACGATTATCGGAAAGGCAACCGCGGGGAACGACCGCGTCCTTTTGAACGAGGAGGAACGCAGATTTTTGGAGCCTCCGAAGGCGGACGAATTATATAAGGCGATATAAAGGAGAAGAAGCGATGCGTGAAAAGATTTTGACATTTATAGAGAAGAACAGCCGGATTGACTTAAAGGAGCTTGCCATTGTGCTCGGTGTCGATGAGACAACGGTTATGAATGAGCTTGAGAAAATGGAAGAGGAGCACATTATCTGCGGCTACCACACACTGATCGATTGGGACAAAGCTGGCATTGAGAAGGTGACTGCGCTAATCGAGGTACGTGTGACACCGCAGCGCGGCATGGGCTTTGACAAGGTGGCAGAGCGGATCTACAACTATCCGGAGGTCAATTCCGTTTACCTCATCTCCGGAGGCTTTGATTTTATGGTGACGATCGAGGGAAAGACCCTGCGCGAGGTTTCACAGTTCGTGTCCGATAAGCTTTCCCCGCTGGATTCCGTGCTCAGCACGAAGACCAACTTCATCCTGAAGAAGTATAAGGATCATGGAACCGTAATGGCAGAGCAGCCCAAAGATGAAAGGATAGAGATGTAAGATGAGAGATCCGTTAAATAAGACAATCACAACGATCCAGCCGTCTGGTATCCGAAAGTTCTTTGACGTCGTCCATGAGATGAAGGACGCGATCTCTCTGGGTGTCGGCGAGCCGGATTTTGATACCCCGTGGCATATCCGCGACGAGGGTATTTATTCCATGGAAAAAGGAAAGACACACTATACATCCAATGCCGGACTCAAGGAATTAAAAGTGGAGATTGACCATTATCTGGACCGGCATTACGGGGTGTCCTATGATCCGGATCATGAGATCATGGTGACGATCGGAGGCAGCGAGGCGATCGATGCGGCGATGCGCGCCATGCTTGATCCGGGAGATGAGGTTTTAATCCCGCAGCCGAGCTACGTGTCCTACGTGCCGTGCGCCGTGCTTGCAGGAGGCGTTCCGGTGATCATTGAGCTGAAGGCGGAGAATGAATTCCGTCTGACGCCGGAAGCGCTGGAGGCTGCCATCACACCGAAGACCAAGCTTCTGGTGATGCCGTTCCCAAATAATCCGACCGGCGCCATCATGGAGAAAAAAGATCTGGAAAAGATCGCGGACATCGTAAGAGAGCACGACCTTTATGTCATCAGCGATGAGATATACTCGGAGCTGACGTATCTGGAGCGGCATGTGACGATTGCATCCCTGCAGGGAATGCGCGACCGGACGATCGTGATCAACGGTTTTTCCAAATCCCATGCCATGACAGGCTGGCGTCTGGGGTATGCGTGCGGACCGCGCATCATCATCGAGCAGATGTTAAAGATTCATCAGTTCGCGATTATGTGTGCGCCGTCCACCAGCCAGTATGCGGGCGTGGAGGCACTGCGCAACGGAGACGAGGATGTGGCTGCCATGCGCGAGGAGTATAACGGCAGGCGCCGCTATCTGCTGCACCGGTTTAAAGAGATGGGATTGTCCTGTTTTGAGCCGTTTGGCGCATTTTACGTGTTCCCGTGCATCAAGGAGTTTGGAATGACGTCCGAAGAATTTGCGACGGAGCTGCTCAATCAGCAGAAATTAGCCGTTGTCCCGGGCACTGCGTTCGGAGACTGCGGAGAGGGATTTGTGCGCATTTCTTATGCTTACTCGCTGGATAACCTGAAGAAGGCGATGGACCGCATGGAGGCGTTTATCACAGATCTTCGCAAGAGATCATAAGAAAAAGGGAGGAGAGCATTTCCTCCCGGATGGAGACTGACATGGCAAAGCTGAATGTTGTATTATATGAGCCGGAGATTCCGGCAAATACCGGAAATATCGGCAGAACGTGCGTGGCGACAGGGACAAGACTGCACCTGATCGAACCGCTGGGCTTCCATCTGGATGAGAAAGCAATCAAGCGCGCAGGCATGGATTACTGGAGCGAACTGGATGTGACCACCTATGTCAACTGGGAAGATTTCTGCGAGAAGAATCCGGGTGCTAAAATCTATATGGCAACGACGAAGGGCAGACATGTATACACCGAGGTATCCTATGAGCCGGACTGCTATATTATGTTTGGAAAAGAGAGCGCCGGGATTCCGGAGGAGATCTTAAAAGCCAATCCGGACACCTGTGTGCGGATTCCGATGATCGGCGAGACGCGGTCGCTCAATTTATCCAATTCGGTTGCAATTGTGCTGTATGAGGCATTGCGGCAGAATGAGTTTGACCACATGAAGCTGCAGGGCGAGCTGCACCGGCTGCGCTGGGAAGATTAGAGAGGGTACAGATGGGAATTATCAAGGCAAGACAGTTGGTTCATGAATATATCAGACGCGATGAGGAGGGCAATGTGGAGTCCATCTCCACAGCGCTCGACCACGTCGATCTGGATGTGGAAGCGGGAGATTTTATTGCTATTTTGGGACACAACGGTTCCGGCAAATCCACGCTTGCAAAACACATTAACGCGCTCCTTCTGCCGAGCGAAGGCTCGCTCTGGGTGGATGGCAGGGATGTCACAAAGGAAGAGAATACATTTGCGGTGCGTCAGACTGCGGGTATGGTATTTCAGAATCCGGACAACCAGATCATTGCGAGCGTCGTGGAGGAGGATGTCGGCTTCGGACCGGAAAATATCGGCGTGCCGACGGATGAGATCTGGAAGCGCGTGGAAGAAAGCCTTGGTGCGGTAGGGATGCTCTCGTACCGTCATCATTCGCCGAACAAGCTTTCCGGCGGACAGAAGCAGCGCGTGGCGATCGCCGGGGTCATGGCGATGGAACCGAAGTGCATTGTGCTCGACGAGCCGACTGCCATGCTTGATCCGAACGGGCGGAAGGAAGTCATCCGCACGGCGCATGAACTGAACCGGAAAAAAGGCGTGACGATCATTTTGATCACACATTATATGGAGGAAGTCGTGGACGCCGACAAGGTGATCGTGATGGATCAGGGAAAAGTCGTCATGCAGGGAACGCCGCGGGAAGTGTTTTCCCAGGTGGGAAAACTCAAGGAGTACAGACTGGATGTGCCGCAGGTGACGATTTTAGCAGATCTGCTGCGCCAGTCCGGCATTGATGTACCCGTCGGTGTGCTGCACCGCCAGGAACTTGTGGACGCGATTCTTCGTGTGGCACAGATCGGAGAGTAGAAATGTCAATTATTTTAGATAAAGTGAATTTTGTATATAGTGAGGAGACCGCGTACCAGATTCAGGCGTTAAAGGATGTGAACCTTGAGATTAAGGACGGACAGTTCATCGGCATCATCGGACATACCGGTTCCGGCAAGTCAACGCTGATTCAGCACCTGAACGGTCTGATGAAGGCAACCTCGGGAACGATCTATTTTCATGGACAGGATATTTATGAGGAAGATTTTGACCTGAGAGAACTGCGCAACCGGGTGGGACTGGTGTTCCAGTATCCGGAGCATCAGCTTTTCGAGACGACAATTTTTGATGACGTCTGCTTTGGTCCGAAGAACCAGGGACTTTCCAAGGAAGAGGCGGGACTGCGGGCGTTTGAGGCACTGCGCAGTGTTGGTATGCCGGAGGAGCTTTATTACCAGTCGCCGTTTGATCTCTCGGGAGGGCAGAAGCGCCGTGTGGCGATCGCCGGAGTGCTTGCCATGAAGCCGGAGGTGCTGATCCTGGATGAGCCGACCGCGGGACTTGACCCGGCAGGAAGAGACGAGATCTTAGACCTTGTGGCACGGATGCACCGCGAGCGAAACATGACGGTCATTCTGGTGTCGCACAGTATGGAGGATGTCGCCAAGTATGTGGAGCGCATTATCGTGATGAACCATGGACAGGTGATGTTCGACGACACACCGAAGGAAGTGTTCCGGCACTATAAGGAGCTGGAGACGATCGGACTCGCGGCTCCACAGGTGACTTACCTGATGCACGAACTGAAGGAGCACGGGCTTTCCGTGGATACGGAGGCGACGACGGTGGAGGAAGCCAGAGCCAGCCTGATGCAGGCATTGACGGGAATTGATTCCGGCAGGAGCGATATTCACCGGTAAGGTGTGCCGCGGCAGGAATCATTTTACGGAGGAAAGAGTCACCGGCGGGCGCCGATGAAGAATTCCGGTAGGGAGGAAGTTTATACATGTTGAGAGATATTACACTGGGCCAGTATTATCCGGCAGATTCTGTGATCCATAAACTGGACCCGCGTGTGAAACTGTTTAGTACAATGATCTATATCATATCCCTGTTCTGCTTCCGTGGCGTGGCAGCGCTTGCGATTGCAACGGTATTTCTGATTACAGTCATAAAGCTGTCGAAGGTGCCGTTTAAGTTCATGGTAAAGGGATTAAAAGCAATCATGATCCTGATGTTAATCACGGCGGTGTTCAATCTGTTCTTGACGCCCGGTGAGGCACTGGTGAGTGTCTGGCGTTTTACGATCACGAAGGAGGGTGTGACCAGCGCGGTGCTGATGGCGATCCGCCTGACCTATCTGATTCTCGGAACCTCAATCATGACGCTGACCACAACGCCGAACCAGCTGACAGATGGTCTGGAAAAAGCGCTGATGCCGCTTTCTAAGATCGGTGTTCCGGTGCATGCGATTGCAATGATGATGTCGATTGCACTCCGCTTTATTCCGATTCTGATTGAGGAGACGGATAAGATCATGAAAGCGCAGATGGCACGCGGAGCCGATTTTGAGAGTGGCAATCTGTTAAAAAAAGTCAAAAGCATGATCCCGCTTCTGGTGCCGCTGTTCGTGTCAGCATTCCGGCGCGCGGATGATCTTGCAATGGCGATGGAGGCGCGCTGCTATAACGGCGGAGAGGGCAGAACGAAGATGAAGCCGCTGCGCTATGAGGGACGCGACCGCCTGTCCTATCTGATCATGTGGCTGTATCTGGCGCTCATCATTCTGTGCAGAATCTTTGTGCCGTGGCCGCAATAAAGCTGCAAGGAGAAATGGTTTGGAGAAAGAGGTAAAACGTGTAAAAATGACCGTGGCGTACGACGGCACGAATTATAAAGGATGGCAGGTGCAGCCCAACGGAATCACGATCGAGGAAGTGCTGAACCGCCATCTTTCCTCGCTTTTGGGGGAGGAGATCGCAGTGACCGGCGCAAGCCGCACGGATTCCGGCGTCCATTCGCTGGGAAACGTGGCAATTTTCGATACGACGACGCGCATGCCGGCGGATAAGATTTCGTTTGCACTGAATCAGCGTCTGCCTGAGGATATTGTCGTGCAGGGGTCCTGCGAGGTTCCTGCGGACTGGCATCCGCGCTATCAGAACAGCCGCAAGACATATGAGTACCGCATTTTGAACCGGACATTCCGTATGCCGACGAGACGGCTGGATACTTATTTTTACCACCACAGCCTGGATGTGGAGAAGATGAGCCGGGCGGCGGTGTACCTGGAAGGGGAGCACGATTTTAAGAGCTTCTGTGCGGTCAATGCGCAGGTGAAGACCACGGTCCGGACAATCTATGCGTGCAGCGTCACAAAAGCGGACGACATCATCACAATCCGGGTGACCGGCAACGGTTTTTTGTACAATATGGTCCGCATTATTGCCGGGACGCTGATACAGGTCGGCGGAGGTCAGATCGAGCCGGAGCAGATAGAGCAGATCCTCGCGGCGCGCGACAGGGAGGCTGCGGGACCGACCGCACCGGCGCACGGACTGACTATGATGGGAATTGAGTATATGGAAGAAAAAGATATTGACACGCAAGGAGTCGTGTAATATAATATTTAAGTCTGTGATAGTGAATAAATGTCATTCCAAAGCCCCGGAGTGCCATTTAACTATAAACAATATGACATGGAGGACAGTGTGCCGGACATTCACGCTGCCTGAGATGAACAGCATTTTTCTAGGAGGAATAACGATGAAGACTTTTATGGCTAGCCCAGCTACCATTGATAGAAAATGGTATGTAGTTGACGCTGAAGGTATGACATTAGGACGCCTGGCATCTGAAGTTGCCAAGGTATTAAGAGGAAAGAATAAACCAATCTTTACACCACATATCGATACAGGTGATTACGTAATCGTAGTGAACGCTGAGAAGGTAAAGGTTACCGGTAAGAAGTTAGATCAGAAGGTTTACTACAATCACTCTGATTATGTTGGCGGTATGAAAGAAACCACATTAAAAGAGATGATGGCTAAGCACCCGGAGAGAGTGATCGAGCATGCTGTTAAGGGAATGCTTCCGAAGGGACCTCTTGGAAGAGAGATGTATACAAAGTTATTCGTATACGCAGGTCCGGATCACAAGCACGCAGCTCAGAAGCCAGAAGCTTTAACATTTTAATGAGGAGGTAAAAGACATTGGCTAACGCAAAATATTACGGAACAGGAAGAAGAAAATCATCTGTTGCCAGAGTATACTTAGTACCGGGTACAGGTAAGGTTACAATCAATAAAAGAGATATGGACGAGTACTTCGGATTAGATACACTGAAGGTTATCGTTCGTCAGCCGCTTGCAGCTACAGAGACAGCTGATAAGTTCGACGTATTAGTAAACGTTCGCGGTGGCGGTTACACAGGTCAGGCAGGAGCTATCCGTCATGGTATCGCCCGTGCATTACTGAACGTAGATGCAGATTACAGACCGATCTTAAAGTCCGCTGGATTCTTAACAAGAGATCCGCGTATGAAAGAGCGTAAGAAGTACGGTCTCAAAGCAGCTCGTCGCGCTCCGCAGTTCTCAAAGAGATAAGCAAATCGAATATTACAAAGAACAATTTTCCCCGAAAACATCAAGTTTTCGGGGATTTTTATATACTTCAATAATTCTGTCAAGACACCACAAAGGTGCACAAGATTTTCGCGGGAACTAATAGGTGAAGGTAAATATTGCAAATTTTTTTGGAAGAAATGATATAAAAAATGTCTTTTATTGTCGTTTGTAGTGAGGTATAATGATAAAAAATACAGATGTGGTGGAATTTTATGAAGATATTAAAAACAAGTGATGAGTTGATAACTCATATGAAAATAAAAGGAATAAAATTTGAGATAGTAAAGGAAGAAGACGCAAAAATATTTCTTCAAAATAATAATTACTACATGAAATTGGCATCGTACAGAGCCAATTATGATAAGCGAAAAAGTAATAGTAAGTACATAAACCTTGACTTTGCTTATTTACAGGAATTGTCAACAATAGATATGCATTTACGATATTTAATATTACAAATGTGCCTGGATATTGAACATGCTGTAAAAACAAGATTGCTAAAAGATATAGAGGATAATTCTGAAGAAGATGGGTATGATATTATCAGAAGATTTGTTACAAAGTATGAAAGAAGTTGCCGAAACATACAGAAACACAAATCCAGTGAGTATTGCAGAGAATTGATAGAGAAATACTATCCATATTTTCCGGCATGGGTATTTGTAGAATTAATATCTTTTGGAGATCTGGTTAAGCTGTACGAATATTATATAGAGAGGTATCCGGGACGTTTAAAGGATAGCGAGTTGTTGTACTCAATTAGGGATTTAAGAAATGCAACTGCGCATAGTAATTGTCTGATAAATAAATTGCAAAAAGGAACAAACAAGCCGTCTGTAAAAATTATAAAATTTGTCTCAAATATAGATGGAATAGGAGAGATCATGAGAACGAGCAAATTGAGCAATAAGTTTTTGTGTGATTTTGTTTCATTGATTTATGTTTACAATGAATTTATCTGCGTAGATGTCGTAAAAGAGAAAAGATTTAAGCAATTACAAGAGTTTATAGATGGACGTGCAGTAAAAAATAAAGAGTATTTTGAAAAGAATGAATGCATAAAAACAGCATACTTCTTTGTAAAAAAAGTTGTTGACTATATAAATGAAGCGTGTTAAGATGAATCTACGATTAAAAAATTAAATTTTTGTAGGGAATGGGTATTTACTCGTTCCCGATTTTTTTAGAGTTTGGCTACAGTATCTCCCCCGAAAACATCAAGTTTTCGGGGATTTTTATTTTCGCGATCAGCTTTAATATGCCGCGCATCAGTGCGCTTGCAGCAACCGCCAGGGAAACTCATTCGGTAAAATGGAGAGCAAAGATCGGCGTATTTTATACGGCAGCAGCATTGCTGGTTTCCTGCATTGTGTACCATATAGGTCTGCTTGTTTTTTTTAAGAAAAATAATGCTTGACATCCTAAAATAGATTGTGTACAATCTAAACATAAAAAGATTGCGCACGATTAAAAATGAAACAATTTAAAAAGATTCATTTTTAATGACAAGGAGAAAGGAGGGTAAGAGATGGGCATTTATGAGTATTCTGTGGAGCGACCGGACGGAACAATGCAGCCGTTGCCCGCTTATGAGGGAAAGGTACTTCTGATCGTGAATACGGCGACCGGATGCGGATTCACCCCGCAGTACCGGGAACTGGAGGAGTTTTACCGGAAGTACCATGGCAAGGGACTTGAGATTTTAGATATTCCGTGCAACCAGTTCGCGGGACAGACGCCGGGGACGGATGAAGAGATCCACGAGTTCTGCACGCTGAAGTATCACACCGAGTTCCCTCAGATGAAGAAATCCGACGTCAACGGCGAACATCAGCTTCCACTGTATGCGTACTTAAAATCCAAGAAGGGATTTGCCGGATTCGGAAAAGTGGCGAAAGCGGCGGCGATGGGAATAATGCTCCGCAAAATAGATAAGAATTATAAGGAGAACCCCGACATCAAATGGAATTTTACGAAGTTCCTTGTGGACAGGCAGGGCACGGTAGTGGTAAGATTTGAACCAACAGGAGATATGAACGAACTGGAACGACAGATTCTTGCATTATTATAGATGCAGAGCGATATGGGGAATGGAGAACGGTATGGAACGAGTAGATATTGCCATTATTGGAACGGGACCGGCAGGTGTGTCGGCAGCGATTACCGCGAAAGTGAGAAATAAAAGTGTACTGTTAATCGGCAGCAGAGAACTCAGCGAGAAGATGAGCAAGGCGCATCAGATTTTAAACTATCCAGGGCTGCCGGAAGTTTCAGGAGCAGATCTGGTTGCCGGGTACAAGAAGCAGTTAGCAGGTCTTGGCATCGAGGTGACGGAGAAGCGCGTGAACGCGGTCTATGCGATGGGAGATTATTTTGGGATCCAGGCGTCCGGCGAGATTCTTGAGGCGTCCACCGTCATTCTGGCGGCAGGAATCGTCATGGGAAAACCGTTCCCGGGAGAAAACAAGCTGCTTGGAAGCGGCGTCAGCTACTGCGCGACCTGTGATGCGCAGTTCTTCCGTGGGAAGGAAGTTGCGGTGATCGGATACGGCAGGGAGGCGGAGCAGGAAGCAGACTATCTGGCGGAGATTGTCGGAAAGGTGCATTATTTCCCGATGGGAAAAGAGGAGCCGCAGCTGTCGGATGCCATAGAGGTTGTGCATGAGCGGCCGAAAGCGATCACAGGCACGCAGACGGTAAGTGCGCTTGAGACGGACGCGGGTTCCCATCCGGTGGACGGCGTATTTATCTTAAGAGACGCGATCGCACCGTTACAGCTCGTGCCGGGACTTGCGACGGAGGAGAATCACGTAAAGGTTAATCTCCAGATGGAGACAAACCTTCCGGGACTCTTTGCATGCGGAGACATTACCGGAAAGCCGTATCAGTATATCAAGGCGGCAGGACAGGGAAATGTGGCGGCGCTGTCCGCGGCAGAGTACCTGGATAAGAAAAAAAGAGAGATCTAAGGAGGATTATCATGGTTAAGAAGATTCAGAACAATAATATGGATGAAGCGTTACAGGCAAAGGCAGCAGTGGTGGACTTTTCGGCAGTATGGTGCGGACCGTGCCAGATGCTTGCACCGGTACTCGAGGAACTGGCGGATGATCTGGACGGTAAGGTAGCATTTTACAATGCGGATACCGATGAGAATACACAGCTTGCGATTGCAAACGGCATCACAAACATTCCGGCGCTTTTATTCTTAAAGGACGGCAAGGTGGCAGGCAAGAATGTCGGATTCATGCCGAAGCCTGAACTGGAAGCATGGGTAAAAGGATGTATGGAGCAGTAACAGCACACAGAAGATACGGAGTGAACACATATGGGATTTGACGAGGAACATCCGTTAGCGACGATCGTGGAAAGCATGTTAGAGCGCACGCATCCGGATTATAAGGAGACACCGGACATCAAATGGAACTTTACCAAGTTTTTGATTGACAGAGACGGAAACGTGGTGGAGCGTTTTGAGCCGACGGCGGATATGGATGTTGTCCGCGAAAAGATTGAAAACTATTTATAAGCGACAGGTGCCGGAATGAAAGATAAGTATGATGCTTTAAAATTAGAAAATCAACTCTGTTTTCCGCTTTACGCATGCTCCAAGGAGATCGTGCGGCGCTACAAGCCATATCTGGATGAGATTGATCTGACCTACACGCAGTATATTGCGATGATGGTGCTGTGGGAGCATGGCAGGATCAATGTGAAGGATATGGGGGCGCTTTTGTACCTGGATTCGGGGACGCTGACACCGGTGTTAAAGAAGCTGGAGCAGAAGGGCTACCTCACCAGAGAGCGTGATCACGCAGATGAGCGTGTGTTAAATGTGACGATCACGGAGGCGGGAGAGCAGCTAAAGGAGCAGGCGGTCGACATTCCGCGGAAGATGGGCGGCTGTATCGGACTGTCCGGGGAGGATGCGAGGGAGCTGTACCGCATCCTGCACAAGGTGCTTGCGTTGATGGAGCAGGAATGAAATGGCCACGGTATGAAAACAGTAGACAATATACAAAAAACTGATATAATGAATTCATACTTATTTAAAGGAGAGTTTGTTATGATTGAGAGAAGAAATATTGCGGTGTGTATTGTACTGACACTTGTAACCTGCGGAATTTATGGCATCTACTGGATCGTGTGTCTGACCAATGACGTAAATACGGTTTCTGGTGATGTGAATGGAACATCCGGCGGTATGGTGGTGCTGCTGACGATTGTGACCTGTGGAATTTACGGCATTTACTGGGCATATAAGCAGGGAGAGAAGCTTGACTTTACAAAGAATAACCGTGGAATCCCGTCAAGCAACAGCGGTGTTTTGTATCTGATTCTCCAGATTTTTGGATTTGGAATTATTGCATATGCATTGATGCAGAACGAGCTGAATAAGCTGGCATAACAGATCGGAAATGTAGGATGACGAAAAAAGCACGTTTGAAAAAATTGCTGATGAATATATTTTTACTGGGAATGGCGGGACTGTTGTACGGAATATTCGTGTCGTACACAGGGCTCGCCATTCCCTGTCTGTTCCGGAAAGTGACGGGACTGTTGTGTCCGGGCTGCGGTGTGACGGGAATGTGTGTGGCTCTCCTGCATCTTAACTGGAAGGGGGCTTTTTTCTGTCATCCGGTGCTGTTTGTGTTGCTGCTTCCACTTACGGCAGTATTTATCTGCAGTGCGGCGGGGTATGTGCAGAATGGCAGATTCCGGTTCGCCCGCTGGCAGAATCTCATTCTTTACGTCAGCGTCGCCGCGCTTGTAATCTTCGGTGTGGCGCGCAATCTGGTGCGTTTTTTGTGAAAAACAGGAAAAAAATAGATTCAGAATAATTTAACGTGGTCAACACATGATCTTCACATTGGCTTTCTATACTAACCCTATCAAAAGAAAACAGACATTGACAGAGTCAGAGAGGAATGAAGATCATGAAATGGAAAAAATTAGTAACATTGGGCTGCGTCGTAGTTATGACGGTATCATCCGTAACAGCATGCGGCAGTAATACAACAGAGAACCAGACGGTAGAAGCAACAGAGCAGAGTGAGGAGAACCAGAGCGATTCTGTGATCGTGCAGGTTACAGCAGTTGAAGGCGATCAGATTACAGCGGATGTAGGAACACTTACAACCGCAAGCGCAGATGCATCCGGAAATGGAGCACCGGGCGGAGACAACAGTGGAAACGGAGCACCGGGTGATGCACCAAGCGGAGACGCACCGGGCGGAGACAACAGCGGAAATGGAGCGCCGGGAGAAGCGACAAGTGGAGACGCACCGGGCGGAGAAGCACCGAGCGGAGACAACAGCGGAAACGGAGCGCCGGGAGAAGCGCCAAGTGGAGAAGCATCGGGCGGAGACGCACCGAGCGGAGAAGCACCGGGCGGAGACGACAGTGGAAACGGAGCGCCGGGGGATGCACCAAGCGGAGACAACAGCGGAAACGGAGCACCGGGAGAAGCGCCGGGCGGCAGCAGTTTTGAGGCTTCCGGTGAGAGCATTACCTTTACCTTGACGGATGATACGGCGATCACGTTAGAGTACCTGCAGGGAAGCGGCGAGGGAACCGCAGATGACATTGCAGTCGGCAGCGTATTGGAGGTAGTTCTGGACGAAGACAACCAGGCAGTGTCTGTCACTGTGCGCAACTTAAATGCAGGCGGCGGATTTGGCGGAAGCGGTGAGGTGACAAACGGAACTTCTGCAAATACGATTACCGAGGATACCGAGGTGGATAGTGAGACTTACACATCCACCGGTGATGATGAGAACGCACTTCGTGTCGACGGAGCGACTGTTACCTTAAAAGATATCACGATCGAGAAGACAGCCGGCTCCTCATCGAACACAGAGGATGGAGATTTTTACGGACTGAATGCCGGACTTCTGGTGCTAAACGGCGCAACGGCAACGATTACGGGAGCGACGGTCAATACCAGCGTGACAAACGGTAACGGTGTGTTCAGCTATGGCGAGGGCACGGTTGTAAATATTTCGGATTCCACGATCCGCACGACAGAAAATAATTCCGGCGGTATCCAGACGACCGGCGGCGGCACCATGAACGCTGCAAATCTGGATGTCGAGACACAGGAAAATTCCGCAGCCGCAATCCGAAGCGACCGGGGCGGCGGTACGGTCAATGTGGACGGCGGTTCCTATGTGACAAACGGAACAGGAAGCCCGGCAATCTACTGTACAGCAGATATCAGCGTGTCAGACGCGACTCTGACAGCGAATGCCAGCGAGGGCGTTGTGGTAGAGGGCAAGAATTCCGTTGCATTGACCGACTGTGAAGTGACAGGAAATATGAGCAACACTTATAACGGCGATTCTGATGAAAATATTCACTGCATTATGATTTACCAGAGCATGTCCGGTGATGCAGATGTCGGAGAGGCGACCTTCTCTGCAGAGGGCGGCAGCATTACGGCGAAGACGGGAGATATGTTCTATATTACCAATACGGATTGTGAGATTACACTCAAGGACGTCGCATTTACACTTGCCAATGATGTATTCCTTCGCGTGGAAGGCAACTCTTCCTCCCGCGGATGGGGCACAGAGGGCGCAAACGGCGGAGATGTGACACTGACGGCGGATTCACAGGAGTTTGCAGGCAATATTCTCGTGGATGAGATTTCAAGCCTGGCACTTACCATGAAGAACGGCACCAGCTACGAGGGTGCCATCAATCCGGACGGGGACGGCGGTACGGTTGACGTGACCCTGGATGACGATTCGACATGGACATTGACCGGCGACAGCTATATCACAAGCTTTGACGGTGATACCTCCAATATCACGGCAAACGGATATCATCTGTACGTGAACGGAGAGCAGGTACTGTAACAGATTGGAGAGGCAGTTGAAAAGAGGCTGCCACATATCACAGGTGGCAGTTGATGATAAGTAATATTACAGGAAGCACATGATGCAGATTCCGGGTGGAACTGCATAGGAAACATTCGTTGGAGAAAAATGTGTGTATTTCTTCCAGCCGGATGACTGCATCTGATTCCGTGTCTCTTCCACGTTTGGACACTGACGGGTGCATGTCCGACACACCGGAGACAATGGGCGGACTTTCTGGTGTCCCTAATGGCACCTCTTCACAGACAATATAAAACCGCGCGAACCGAACTCGCCGGCATCTGCTATTGAAAATAGGGCAGATGCCGACTCAGACAGCGGCTTCGCGCGGTTATGTTTTGTTCGACATAAAGGTGGCATTTATGCCAGCTGTTGTCTGGTGCCAATAAGGGACACACACAAAAGTCCTACAAATTGTCTTCCGGAGTGCGGACATGCCCCGTCGGAGTGCTCCAAACTTGGAAAGACACGGATCATCGCAGATGCAGCCACCGGCTGGTTAGAAATGCCGCATTTTTTGAACAGAATGTTCCCTAGGCATTCCACCCGAAATCGTAACGGTATGCTTCTCATAATATTACTTATCTCGTCAAACAGGACGATCTGCTGAATGCGGCAGCTTTTTTTCAAGAGAGAGATTATGTATTTTAGTGGAATTATATCAGACGCTTCGGAAGAATTTCGGATATGTGGAAAAAGGCAGCGAAAGTGTGCTATAGTGAATGAAAAGAATACAATCATACTGGAGGGGAGCAGAGATGGAACTGCTGGATATTGTGGACGAAAAGGGAAATCCGACAGGAGAGACAGTGCCGCGGGAGGTGGCACACCGTGAGGGAATCCGGCACCGTACGGCGCACGTGTGGATTTTTCGCAGACGCGGCGGCGTAGTGCAGATCCTTTTGCAGAAACGGAGCGACAATAAAGATTCAGATCCGGGCTGTTATGACATTTCAAGTGCCGGTCATATTCCTGCAGGGAGTGATTATATTCCTTCCGCGGTGCGGGAGTTGAAGGAAGAACTGGGTGTGGACATGAACGGCGATGAACTGATTTATTGTGGACAACGCCTGTTCCGGTTTGAAAGGGAATTCCACGGCAGCATGTTTTGCGACAACCAGGTCAGCAACGTGTATGCACTCTGGCTTGACCGCGAGGAGGAAGCTTTTGTACTGCAGGAGGAAGAAGTGTCTGAGGTCCGGTGGATGGACTTCGCGGATTGCGTATCTGCTGTCCGGGAGAACCGAATTTCCCACTGCATTTACATGGAAGAACTGGAACTTCTGAAAAATGCACTGCATCTGCATTGATTCGAGGGGAGGCAGGGAAAACGGCTCAGTATTTCCAGCGGAGATCCAGCCGGTAGTGTCCGTCCTTCACCGTGATCGGCAGATAGTCAGAGTATGTCTCCTGTGCCTCCTTGGAGTAATAGCGGATGGTGACTGCGGTTGCCCAGGGGGTGTCGTGATATACGGTAGTTCCCTCCAGCAACGAAAGATCCCCCACGTTTTTGCGGAAATACACCAGATCATCATGAAAATATTCTTCTGTGTCTTCCGCGGTTACAGGGATATCTCTGCCGTTATAAGAAAGCGCGGCGAGGGAGCCATAATCCTCCTGCTGTAAAAGCGCGCAGACCTGTGCGGCAAAATCATCGGTATCCTCCCGGCAGACATATTTGCCGGTTGAAAATGGGAGAATGTGCCGTCTGGCCGGAATGTACTTCAGGCGTTTTGGATCGGAACTTTTATAGAAAATGGTGCCAAGTACAGACGAGCCGTCTGCACCGGCGCGTGCCACGCGGTTTCCGGTGAAAAATGCCTGACCGAGTGAAAGATCTGCAGTATAGCGCGTTCCATCAACCTCATATTGCACGGTTACCAGGTAATCGGAAAAACGTCTGATGATACCGGAATCGTAGGCACCGATACTCTGGTCATATTCGGTCTGCTCCACATGAAGGACTTCGTAATCATCCGGCGTGAGCCGGCCGGTATAGGCGATACTTAAAAAGATGGTCTGAAAAAGAGTAAAAACGAGCCCGAGTACAACCAGCCACAGGGCGAGATAGAGAATACCGCCATATCTGGATTCGTTGATGAAACGCCCGAGACGGGTCGCACAAAAATGCGAAAAATGGGGGCGGAACCAGCGGTTGTGATTGCCCGGGCTGTCTGAAAATGTCGACTTCATAGAAATTCTCCTGAATATAATGAGCTATAAACGGGTTTGTGAAAGCTGTATCAATAGCAGTATAGCATAAAAAGGCGGGATTTTCTATTATTTGACAGGCGGGAAGTGCTGTATTAAGATAAGGGACAGATTTCTGGCAGAAGGAGAAGACAGTTGGAGCAGATAAAGTATTATATGGCACCCATGGAAGGCGTTACCGGATATGTCTACCGGAATGCATACGCAAAATATTACGGTGGAATCGAACGCTATTTTACGCCGTTTGTGGCGAATAAAAAGCTTGGACACCGGGAGAAAAATGACGTCTGCCCGGAACACAATGCGGGAATGGCGGTCGTTCCGCAGATACTTACGAACCGCGCAGAAGATTTTCTGGCGATCGCAGAGATTCTGCGGGAGTATGGGTACGATACGGTCAACCTGAACCTCGGCTGCCCGTCGGGCACAGTGGCGGCAAGAGGACGCGGCGCCGGATTTCTTGCGATGCCGGACGAGCTGGATCATTTTCTGGAAGAGATTTTTGAAAAATGTCCGCTCCGGATCTCCATCAAGACACGGATCGGAAAAGAGAACCCAGAGGAATGGGAGCGTCTGCTTGCCATATATGAGAAATATCCGCTGGAAGAACTGATCGTACACCCGAGGGTGCAGACCGATTTTTATAAGAACCGGGTCAATCTGGAGGCATTTGCACTGGCAGAGAAAAACAGCAGACATTCGCTCTGCTATAATGGTGACATTGTGGACGCAGCGTCCGCGGCGCACATCCGGGAGGGCTTTCCGTCGGTGGATAAGTTCATGATCGGCCGGGGACTGATAAAGCACCCCTGGCTTCTGGAGGAACTTTCCGGCGGCAGACAGGAAAAGCAGGAGCGAAAAGAGCGTTTTCTCCAGTTTCACAATGCGATCCTGGAGGGATACCGGCAGCAGATGTCCGGGGACAAAAATACCTTATTTAAGATGAAGGAACTGTGGGCGTACTGGGGAGAAAACTTTACGGATGCGGACCGGCATCTAAAAAAAATCCGAAAATGTGAGCGGGCTGCTGAGTATGAATGTCTGGTGGACGCGCTGTTTCGTGAAAAAGAGCTGTGCGTGTAGGAAAAGAGTGGGGTATGCGGCAATAGATTTGTGTGATATAACAAAAAAGAAGCTTTCCAATCTGTAACATTTATATAAAAAGACGAAAGGGACTTTTTATTTGCTGTAAAAAGTATTATACTGTACTCCGTAGTATGCTTCATGAGAACGATAGGGGAATTGGGGAAGAGGTTTTAAAGAGGGTATATGGAAAGCTATACGTTAGAGGAGAAAGTGCTTCGCAAGGTCATGCGGAATATTCCGATGGGACTGATTGTGAGCAAAGAGGGATTTCGGCGCAAGATTTACTATGTCAACGACACGGCGTGTGAGATTATGGGATACACGCGGGAAGAGTATATCAGAAAGATGCAGGACGGATGGACGGATCTGATGGATGTCGATCTGCGGGAGGTCATCCGCGAGCACAATGAACAGATTCGTTCCGGGACGCCGTTTGAGGTGCTCTCAAGACCGCAGACGAAGAACGGCGGTTACAAGTGGATATTAAGCAGGGTGAATGTGCAGATGCAGGAGGGACCGCTCTGCTATGTCAGCTTTATGGATGTTACCGACCGGATGGAGCGGGAGGAACTGTGCCGGCAGGAGAACGAGGTGCTCAGGGAGCAGGCGATGCAGGACTCCTTTACGAAGCTTCTAAACCGCGGCGCGCTGGAGAAGCATGTCTGCGAGGCGCTTCAGGAGAGAGGCGGCGATGAGGAGGATGCATTCATTCTTCTGGATGTCGATAATTTTAAGCAGATCAATGACATTTACGGTCACGGAGTCGGGGATATGATTCTGATGCGGATGGCGGGAATCTTAAACGAAGTGTTTGGAGACCATTCCTGTATCGGCAGGATGGGCGGCGATGAATTTGCTGTTTTCCTCAGAGACATCGGCGACCGGAGAGAGATTGAAGAGAAGATTCAAAAGCTTCTTACGGAGGTACGCGCCGAAAAAGAACGGATGCACCTGAGCAAGGAACCGACAGCCAGTGTCGGCGTTGCATTTGTGCCGGAATCGGGAAGCACGTTCGTGGATGTGTACCGGGCGGCGGATCAGGCGCTGTATCACGTGAAGAACTCGACGAAGAATGGAATGGCGTTCTATGATTTTGTATAATTTTTCCTATTGAAAAAAATCATCATATACTGTAAGATTAAGATGTTATATGACTGACGGAACAAGTGGAAGAACCACATGGAGTATAACGTATCTAATGCCGACCGTCTGGGCGAATGTACCCGGGCAGCCGGCTTGTTTTGAATCAGGGGCTTTTTATCGGAAAAGTACCCGGGATTCCCATCTCTAAGACAAAAGATGCTTTGGTTCAAAAAGCATAAAATACCCACTGAGAGTAAGACAAGACAAACATGCCTGACAACAAAACTTGATATTGACAGGGAAAAGCACGCTATGCTATAGTCATAAAGGTTAGCTACAACTAACCGATATCATGTTTTGGCAATGCTGCCTGCGGGCAGGGAACATAATCACATTACAAAGTAAGCAGGAGGAAGAATCATGCAGAATGAATGGAGAGGCTTTCAGCGGGGAAGCTGGGAGGAAGAGATCAATGTCAGAGATTTTATCCAGAAAAACTATACGCCTTACGACGGGGACGACAGCTTTCTGGAAGGACCGACGCAGGATACGACAGATTTATGGAACGAAGTGTTAGAACTGTCGAAGCAGGAGCGTGAGGCAGGCGGTGTCCTCGATATGGATACCAAGATTATCTCCACGATCACATCCCACGGACCGGGCTATCTGGACAAGAGCAAGGAGAAGATTGTCGGCTTTCAGACAGATAAGCCGTTCAAGCGTTCCCTGCAGCCGTACGGCGGAATCCGCATGGCAATGAAAGCCTGCGAGGATAACGGCTACCATGTAGATCCGGAAGTGGTGGAATATTTTACCACGCACAGAAAGACACACAACGCCGGTGTATTTGATGCCTACACACCGGAGATGCGCGCATGCCGTTCGGCACACATCATCACGGGACTTCCGGATGCATATGGCCGCGGACGTATTATCGGCGATTACAGAAGACCGGCACTCTACGGTGTGGATCGCCTGATCGAGGACAAGGAAGAACAGCTCGCAACGACCCGTACGATCATGTACTCGGATGTCATCCGTGAGCGTGAGGAGCTTTCCGAGCAGATCCGCGCACTCAAGATGCTGAAAGAGCTTGCAAAGATTTACGGCTGTGACATTTCCAAGCCGGCGAACAACGTGCTGGAAGCGACGCAGGCGGTATATTTTTCCTACCTTGCAGCAGTCAAGGAGCAGAACGGTGCGGCAATGAGCCTTGGACGTACCTCCACATTCCTCGACATCTATGCGGAGCGCGATCTCAAGGAAGGAACGTTCACAGAGAAGGAGATTCAGGAGATCATCGACCAGTTTGTCATGAAGCTGCGCTGCGTGAAGTTTGCACGTACGCCGGAGTACAACTCCATCTTCGCTGGGGATCCGACCTGGGTGACGGAGTCGATCGGCGGAATCGGTGTGGACGGCAGACATATGGTGACGAAGATGTCCTACCGCTACTTAAATACACTCAACAACATCGGAGCAGCGCCGGAGCCGAATATGACCGTGCTCTGGTCGGTACAGCTTCCAGAGAACTTTAAGCGTTTCTGCGCACAGACATCCATCAGGCACTCTGCGATCCAGTACGAGAATGATGACATCATGCGCGTGGTACACGGGGATGACTACGGAATTGCATGCTGTGTATCCTCTATGCGCATCGGCAAGGAGATGCAGTTCTTTGGCGCCCGCGCTAACCTTGCAAAGTGCCTTCTGTACGCGATCAACGGCGGTGTAGATGAGATCAGCGGCAAGCAGGTCGGACCGAAGTACCGCCCGATCACTTCCGAGTACCTGGATTACGACGAGGTGTGGGATAAGTATAAGGATATGATGAAGTGGCTGGCAGGTGTTTATGTCAATGCCTTAAACATCATTCATTATATGCATGACAAATACTGCTACGAGAAGCTGGAGATGGCGCTTCATGACAAGAAGGTGCGCCGCTGGTTCGCGACCGGAATCGCTGGTTTTTCCGTTGTGGCGGATTCCCTGTCTGCCATCAAGTACGCAAAGGTAAAGCCGATCCGCGATGAGAACGGAATCACTGTAGACTTCGAGGTGGAGGGTGACTTCCCGAAATACGGAAATGATGACGACCGCGTCGACGACATTGCAAAGGAAGTGCTTCACACATTCATCGGCTATGTCAAGGGCAACCACACCTACCGCGGCGGAATCCCGACGACATCGATCCTCACGATCACATCCAACGTATCCTACGGCAAGAACACAGGTGCGACACCGGATGGCAGAAAGAAGGGTGTTGCCTTTGCACCGGGCGCAAACCCGATGCACGGACGCGACACGAACGGTGCGGTAGCATCTCTCGCGTCGGTAGCGAAAATGCCGTTTATGGATTCCCAGGATGGTATCTCCAACACGTTTACCATCGTGCCGGATGCACTCGGCAAGGATGAGACGGGCGAGGAGCAGAACCTTGTGGCGCTGCTGGATGCTTACGTCGAGAAGGGCGGACATCACTTGAACGTCAACGTATTGAACCGCGAGACGCTTTTGGATGCACAGAAACACCCGGAGCAGTATCCGCAGCTCACGATCCGTGTTTCCGGATATGCGGTAAACTTTATCAAGCTGACCAAAGAGCAGCAGGACGAAGTCATTGCAAGAACCTTCCACGAGCGCATGTAATTCATGTGGAAGTGATACAGACAGGATAAATCGCGCGAACCGGAACCGGTGCCCTGCTGCTTTTGCGGCTGGGACACCGGGATAAGCCGGCTCGCGCGATTGCATTATGAATATCAGATGGATGGGATCAAAAAGGAGGACTTTATGGGAAAAATTCATTCGATGGAAAGCTTTGGAACTGTGGATGGACCGGGAGTCCGCTTTGTGGTGTTCTTTGAGGGATGTCCCATGCGCTGCCTGTACTGCCATAATCCCGACACCTGGCATCTGGAGGATGGGCAGGAGATGAGCGCGGAGGAGATCCTTTCGCGCATGGAGCGCAACCGGTCGTTTTACCGGACCGGCGGAATCACTGCGACCGGCGGAGAGCCGATGCTCCAGATTGATTTTTTGACGGAACTGTTTGCCGGGGCAAAGGAACGTGGGATTCATACCTGTCTGGACACGTCGGGCATTATGTTTCCGGGGTGCGGCGGCACATCAGAGGAGGAGCGGGAACGCTTAAAGAAGGTGGAACGGCTGCTTTCTGTGACGGATCTTGTGATGCTTGACATCAAACACATGGATGCGGAGGAGCACAGGAAGCTGACCGGACAGGACAATGAGAAGATTCTTGCGTTTGCAAGGTATCTGGATGAAAAACAGATACCGGTCTGGATCCGGCATGTGGTCGTTCCGGGGATTACATTTCAGAGGGAAGAACTGGAGGCTCTGGGCCGGTTTCTTGCAACACTTTCAAATGTGGAAAAGCTGGAGGTACTTCCGTATCACTCCATGGGTAAAGTGAAATATGATAACCTTGGCATCGATTATGTATTAAAAGATACGCCACAGCTCACCAAGGCGGAGGCGAAAAGTGCGGAGAGCATCATTCTGGAGGCAATGCGTCAGGCGAGAAACGTCTGACTGCCGGAACGGATCGTGCAGGGAATGATAGAGAAAGTGCATGAGGTAAACGATGTCGCGTCCAATATGGCGGCTATCACGGAAGAACAGTCTGCATCTGCGGAGGAGATAGAGGCAACGGCGGTCAGCATTCAGAAACTGGCGGAGATTGTCTCTGAGAACAGTGCAGATGTGCAGAAAGACTCGAAGGAGATGGAAAACACGGCCGAGACGCTGAAGGAACATATTTCCAGGTTTACGATTTAGAACTTGCAGAAGAGGTACTTTCGTATTATAGTGTAGATAGAGACTCAGATTAAGAAAGGAGCATGCATTATGAAGATCAAGAACATCACGGATATCGACGGATTTTTTAAGGTAATAGACTCCTGTCAGGGAAAAGTGGAACTCATTACCGGTGAGGGGGACAGACTGAACCTCAAGTCAAAGCTTTGCCAGTATGTGTCACTTACCAGTATTTTAAAGACGGATGTGGAGATTCCGGAGCTTGAGCTTGTCGCTTACGAGCCGGAAGATACAGAGAAAATTATTAAGTTCCTGATGAAGGGCTGAGAAAAAGAACCGTCAACACAGGTTGGCGGTTCTTTTTTGCCTTTTAAAAATTTAGAATTGAGGTATTTATGAAACCAGAAGAAACAGTATTTCACGAGATAACACTGCAGGATAAGGCATGGATGGATCAGAAGTTCGCGGAGGATGACCGGAATGCCTGCGAATACTCGTTTGCAAATAATTTTATGTGGAGAAATGTCTATCAGGTCAGAGTGGCGGAGCTTCACGGCTGCCTGGTAGTTCGGTTTATAGATGGAGAGATTCACTGCTTTTCATTTCCGGTTGGAAACGGCGACAAAAAAGCGGCGGTGGAGGAGCTGCTTGCGATCTGCCATGAGGAGGGAATCCAGCTGCTGATAGCACCTGCCAGCGAGCAGGACCGCGCGCAGATGCTAGAGTGGTTCCCGGGAAGGTTCTTAATCGAGGGAGACCGGAACGACTATGACTATATCTATGCAAGAGAGAAGCTTGCGACGCTTGCCGGCAAGAAACTGCACGGAAAGCGCAATCACATTGCCCGCTTTAAAGATTCGGGAGACTGGTCTTATGAGCCGATGACAGCTGAAAACATAGAAGAATGCCGCACGATGACGTATACGTGGATTCACATGCGCGAGGAAAAGTGGAATGAGGAGATGAACCAGGAGATCTCGGTACTCCATGAGGCGTTTGATCATATGCAGGAGCTGGGACTTGTCGGCGGAGTGCTCCGGAGAGACGGGCAGATCGTCGCGTTTTCAATCGGGGAGCGGCTGAATTCGGAGACGTTTGTTGTGCATTTTGAAAAGGCGTATCCGGATCTTCAGGGAGCGTATCCGATGATCAACCAGCAGTTTGTCCTGCATGAATGTGAGGGGTATGCGTATGTCAACCGCGAGGAGGACACCGGCGATCCCGGACTTAGAAAGGCAAAGCTTTCCTACTATCCGGATATTCTCCTTCCCAAATATGAACTGGAGGAGAGCGGGGTGGTCTATGCGGACCCCGAGCGGGATGCGCCGTATATTCAGGAAATCTGGCAGAAATGCTTTGGCGACGAGGAAGATTATATTCAGTTTTATCTGAAGCACCGAATGACGAGAGAGAATATGCTCGTGATTTTCCGGGATGGAAGACCGGTATCGATGGCAAGTTTTCTGCCGGTGCAGTACCTGTGCAACGGAGCGTATGTGGACGCGCGCTATGTGTATGCGGTTGCGACACTGCCGGAATACCGGGGACAGAAGCTTGCGGAACAGATTCTGCGCTTTGCAGAAGAAAAATATCAGGTGCCGCTCATTCTGTCGCCGGCCGAGGAGTCGCTGATCCGTTACTATGAAAATCTGGGATTTAAGAATGCATTCCAGGGAGAACGCAAAAATGTGAGCGGCAGTGACATTACGGCGCTCGAGGTAAAGGACACGGAGCCGGTTGCATGCATGGAGCCTGTCACACCGGAGGAGTATGTACGGATCCGGGATGAAAAGTGCGCGAAGGAAGGGTATGTACACTGGGATGTGGATGCGGTTTCCTATGCGATGGAACTCGCGGCAAGCTGCGGCGGCGGTACGGCGGCAGTCAGCTGTGAGGATAAAAACACACGGAATGAGCAGGAAGATGACAGGGATATTCTGATGTATGATATCCGGGAAAAAGAGCTCGTGATACTGGAGACAACGCTGTCGGACGACGCTCTCTCACAGGTGCTTCCGCAGCTTATGGAAGAGACGGGAACCAGCGCAGCATCGTACGGACGGGAGCGGGGCATGATCTGGCTGCCGGAGACGATGGCAGATCTGCCGGTTGCGGGCGACGGTTATCTCGCACTGACGCTTGGTTGATGAATTTTCAGAAAAAATTATGAAAAATGCATAAATTTTCTTGCTATAAAGCCAAAATATGTTATAATATAACCATGATATATCTTGTATCAAATAAACGGCAAAGGGGTTGGACATCATGAGAATTAAGATTACAGGAAGAAACATCGAATTAACAGAGGGGCTGAAGGCAGCAGTGGAGGACAAGCTGAACAAGCTTGAGAAGTATTTTACACCGGATACCGATGTATATGTGACGCTGAGCGTGGAGAAGGAGAGACAGAAAGCCGAGGTTACAATCCCGGCAAAAGGAAATTATATCCGCTCCGAGCAGGTAAGCAACGATATGTATGTATCCATTGATCTTGTGGAGGAAGTGATTGAGCGTCAGCTTAAGAAATACAGAACCAAGCTGGTGACAAAGCAGCAGAATGCATCCGCTGTATTTAAGCAGGAATTCCTGGATGGAGCCGCAGACGAGGATGAGGAGATCAAGATCATCCGTACCAAGAAGTTCTCCATGAAGCCGATGTATCCAGAAGATGCATGTGTGCAGATGGAACTGCTGGGACATGACTTCTTCGTATTCATCAATGCAGAGACGGAAGATGTCAATGTGGTATATAAGAGAAAAGGCAACACCTACGGACTGATCGAGCCGGAGAATTAAGAGCGTTTGAGATGTGCTGTCTCATAATGAACTGATATATTTACAGAAAGAAGAGGGAGAACCGTATTGCAGATGCGGCACTCCCTCTTCTTTTCGTGGAGAAAAGGAGTTTAAGCTGACAGAGGGCGCTTTCTGTAAAATTTTTTGTGCAAAGGGGTGTACAGTTAGTACTAAAGTATCTTATAATTGTAGTTAAGCGCGCCCTGCGTGTGCGAGAGGTAGAAAAGTTAATCATGTGTGAAACAAAAGAAAAGGGTTCAAGTAGGAAAAGCTACGGACATACAAATGTATTGGTGGATATGATGCAGAATTATCCGGGGTTTATGGATTATATTGCATATCAGTACCCATTGGAGGGAGAACGGATTGAATTATTGGAACAGATTCTGACCGCGCTTGCGGTGGGAAGAAAGCTGGAAGCGGAGCAGATGATTTATCATTATGGCAGTATGATTCACGGGAGGGATCTCATTGCGAGGCAGGTTTTTCTGTGGCTTTTGGGGATGGCAGAATACAGCAGACGTGAGTGTATAGCGGAAGAGCGTAGATAAAAAGCAGGAAAGGGGTCGCAGCGCAGGGGCAGAGCTTTGAAAAAACAAGGAATATTCTTGTCATCAGATCGAAAAAGGTATACTATAAAGCGAGAAAAGTTTTGAAAAAGGAGAGACGGATACCATGAAGATAGTTGTTTTGGCAGGGGGGCTCAGCACAGAGAGAGATGTGTCCTTCAAGACAGGAGAGATGGTTACGAAAGCACTCAGAGAGAACGGACATCAGGTAATTTTACTTGATGTTTTTATGGGATATAGCAATAAGGAAGAAGATCTTACCGGAATTTTTGACAGAGCCGAGGCGGTCAGCGTCAAGGTGGCGGCGATTCCGGAGACCGCGCCGGACCTGGAAAAAGTAAAGGCGCAGAGAAAGGATCAGTCGGATAATTTCTTCGGACCGAATGTCATCGAGCTTTGCCGGATGGCGGACATCGTGTTTATGGCGCTTCATGGAGAGAACGGAGAGAACGGTAAGATCCAGGCGGCGTTTGACCTGTTTGGCATCCGCTACACAGGAACCGGATATCTGGGCAGTGCGCTTGCCATGAACAAAGGAATGGCAAAGCAGCTGTTCCTCGAGAATGGAATCCCGACGCCGAGAGGCACGTCCTTAAAGCGTGGCGAGGATGCGGCAAAGATCGAGACCTGTGGAATTCATTTCCCGTGCGTGGTAAAGCCGTGCAGCGGCGGATCAAGCATCGGCGTATCGATCGTGCACGACAAGGCAGAATACGAGCAGGCATTAAAGGAGGCATTCCGCTGGGAGAATGAGCTGGTCATTGAGGAATATGTAAAAGGAAGAGAATTTTCTGTCGGCGTCATCGATTTTCAGGCGCTTCCGATCATCGAGATCGCGCCGGTGGAAGGCTTCTATGATTATAAGAACAAATACAAAGCGGGAAGTACGGTAGAGACCTGCCCGGCGGAGCTGTCCGAACAGATTACAAAGGAAATGCAGGGCTATGCAGAGAAGGTGGCAGAGGTGCTTGGACTCAACACTTACTCGCGCACAGACTTCCTTCTGGATGCGGAAGATCACATTTTCTGTCTGGAGGCGAACACACTTCCGGGCATGACGCCGACCAGTCTGCTGCCGCAGGAGGCAAAGGTGACCGGCGTGGATTTCAACCAGCTCTGTGAGAAGCTGATCGAGAGTTCCATGCGCAAGTACAAGAATTAAGAATGAAGTCTGAAATGGGAGCCATTATGAAAAATATGACATTGGAGCATATCGCGCAGGCATGCGGCGGTACATACATCGGGGAAGAATGCGACCGTAAAAAGGAGATTCAGGGGGCGGTGATTGACAGCCGTCTGGTCGAGGAGGGATATCTGTTTATTCCCATCCGCGGAGCGCGTGTTGACGGGCATGATTTCATTCCGGCAGTTTTTGAAAAGGGAGCGCTTGCCGTGCTCTCCGAGAGGAGGCTCGAGCATCCGGCAGGACCGTATATTCTGGTTGACTCCACGGAGGAAGCCATGAAGCAGATCGCGGCGTTCTACCGCCGCTCGCTCGACATCAAAGTCGTGGGAATCACTGGAAGCGTCGGAAAGACCAGCACAAAAGAGATGATCGCGTCGGTGCTCTCCGAGAAATACCGCGTGTTAAAGACCGAGGGGAATCTGAACAATGAGATCGGACTCCCGCTGACGATCTTTAAGATCCGGGAGGAACATCAGGTGGCGGTGCTCGAGATGGGAATCTCTGAGTTCGGTGAGATGCACCGTCTTGCAGAGATGGCACAGCCGGATATCTGCGTCATTACCAATATCGGCTTATGTCATCTGGAGAACCTCATCACAAGAGACGGCATTTTAAAGGCGAAGACGGAGAGTTTTGAGCATCTGGCACCGGACGGGATCGCCGTATTAAACGGGGATGACGATAAGCTCTGTGACAAAAAGATGGTGAATGGCAGACCGGCGGTGTTCTATGGAATCGGACAGGAAGCAAAGACGGCAGAGACAGAGACCGGCAGCAAACGGCTCGCGGAAAAGGAAGTGTACGCGACCGATGTGGAGGCGATCGGCCTTGAGGGAACGAAGGCGGTCATTCACACGCCGGAGCAGCAGTTTGAGGTGGTGATCCCGATTGCTGGTGAGCACAATGTATACAACGCGCTTGCAGCAGTCTGCGTGGCAAGACGGCTGGGACTTGATGCGGAGGAGATGAAGCTTGGAATTGAGCATGCGCACACGATTGGCGGGCGGAGTAATCTGATCCGGAAAAACGGCATCACAATTATCGACGACTGCTACAATGCGAATCCGGTGTCCATGATGGCTTCCATAGACGTGCTGTCCCAGGCGAAGGGACGAAAGATTGCCGTGCTCGGCGATATGGGAGAACTCGGCAGTGAGGAAAAGAAGCTGCACGGAATGGTCGGCACACACTTTGCGGGGAAGAAGATCGATGCGCTGTTTGTGACCGGAACACTTGCAGGGGAGATTGCGGAGGAGGCGCGGCGTGTAGCGCCGGAGACCAGGGTCTATGCGGAACCGGACAAAGAGGCGCTGGAGGAGGCGCTGCTGGAGTACCGCAGACCGGGGGATACCATTCTGGTAAAGGCGTCCCATTTTATGGGATTTTCGGAGATTGTGAAAAAATTGGAACAGCCACAGTGAATAAGGAAGGTACACATGAAAAAGAATATCATACTGATTGGAATGCCCGGTGTCGGAAAGAGTACCGTTGGCGTGGTTCTTGCAAAAGTGATGGGATACCAGTTCATTGATGCCGATCTGGTGATACAGGAAAAGGAAGGAAAGCTTCTGCGTGAGATTATCGCTGAAGTCGGACCGGAGGGATTCCTTAAGGTGGAGAACCGCATCAACAGCGGGATCGAGGCGGAACATGCCATTATTGCAACCGGCGGGAGCGTGGTGTACGGAGCGGAAGCGATGGAACATCTTGGCCGGATCGGTACGGTGGTTTATCTGAAACTTCCGTACCGGGAATTGGAGCGCAGGCTCTCGGACATCAAGGGAAGAGGGGTTGTCTTAAGAGACGGACAGACACTTCATGATCTCTATGAGGAACGTGTGCCTTTGTACGAGAAATATGCGGATGTGATTGTGGATGAACATCATTTGAACGTGGAACAGACGATTGAGAAAATTATGGAATTGAAGGAACGCTTTCAATGAAGAAACAAACGTTTACAAAACAGGCAGTCTGGCAGGCAGCTGCGGTAGGAGTCCTGGCGGTCGGCGGAGTCCTTTTTTGCCTTTCCGGGCAGATTGGAATCGGACAGACATACCGGCAGGTGCGCGTGGATGACCGCATCATCGGGTATGCGCCAGAGAACACTGATATGGATGACATCGTCCGTCAGGCGAGACAGGAACTGACGCAAAAGACCGGGGAGAGAATCAGCGGCGAAGTCGTATGGAGCAGTGAGGAGTGTAGAAAACCGTTCCAGAAGTTGTTGTCGGAGAATGAATTAAAAGAAGCCGTAGAGAACATACTAAGTGAGAAAAATGCAGAGGAAAAGCAGCGCGTCTATACAGTGGCGATCGATGAATACCGCGCCAACTTTGCGACGATGGACGAGGTGGAGTCTTTTCTGGAAAAAGTGAAGGCTTCTGCGGATGCGGCGGATGAATACGGGGCGGTCATTGCGGATCAGGGCTCCCATGTGAGCGGAATTTTGACAGCGTCTCTTGCCAGAAGGGACGCAGGGGCTGCAGCGGATGAAAAAGCGCCGGAGGAAGCACAGGCTTCTCTGCCGCAGGCAGGAATCAGCGCCTATGTGATCTGTGCGCTGGAGGAGGCATTTGCAGATCCAAAAGCCACGTATGAGACAGGCATCCTTGATATGGAATTTGTGGAGCGGGTGAATGTGTTCGAGAACTATGTCGATGCCGATCAGATTGCAGATGTGGATGAACAGGTTGCCGAAGTAACAAAAGAGAAAGAATCGAATAAAATATATGTAGTGGAGAGCGGAGACTGTCTCTCCGTGATTGCGATGGATCATGATACGACAGTGTCGTCGATCGTGGCGTTAAACGGGCTGGACAGCGCGGATGCGATGATAAGGGACGGTCAGGAACTCATCATTGCGGTGCCGGAGCCGGATCTGCAGCTTCGGGTAACAAAAGGAGAGGTCTATGAGGAGGACTACATGGAAGAGCCGATCATCATAGACAACGATTCCTGGTATACGACAAAAGAGGTTGTACAGCAGGAGGGAACGACGGGACACCGGGAGCGCAATGACGTTGTGGTCTATGAGAACGGTGTGGAAACAAGCCGCGAGATGATACATCAGAACGTTATGGTGGCGTCACAGGCGGCAGTCATTGAGCGCGGTACCATCATTCCGCCGACCTATATCAAACCGATTTCCGGAGGAAGATATACGTCAGGATTCGGCAGACGCTGGGGACGTATGCACAAGGGCGTTGACTGGGCATGCCCGATCGGGACGACGGTGTACGCATCCTGTGCCGGAACGGTAATCTCTGCGTCCTATAATGGCGGCTACGGCAATAACGTGGTCATCAGCCATGCGGATGGCAGACTGACGAGATATGCACACAACAGTAAGCTTCTGGTGAAGGCTGGACAGCATGTTGAGCAGGGAGAGCCGATCGCGTTAAGTGGAAGTACGGGACGTTCTACAGGACCGCATGTTCATTTTGAGATCTATATCAACGGTTCAGCAGTGGATCCGCTCAAATACATCAGCAACTGATGGGAAGAGGACACAGACTGGAAATAGTTGTATGCTGTACAAATGGATGAAATTTATGGTATAATGTACACTATATGGTTGATGAACGAAGAACTTAAGAATTACTTGACAAAATCATGTAAGCGCTAGTATAATTACGTGTTTGTATAAAGCGTTCATAGAGGTGTGATATGGAACAGTATGTGATCAAAGGTGGAAATCCGCTGGTAGGAGAGGTGGAAATCGGAGGCGCTAAGAATGCGGCGCTTGCGATCTTATCTGCTGCAGTTATGACGGATGAGACCGTTACAATAGAAAATGTACCTAATGTCAGGGATACCAACGTTTTACTCAATGCCATCGAGGAGATTGGAGCGCGGGTAGAGCGGCTGGATGCTCACACGGTAAGGATCAATGGATCTTTTATCCGGGATTTTAATGTTGACAATGAATTTATCCGAAAAATACGTGCATCTTATTATCTGATCGGCGCACTGCTCGGCAAATATAAGCGGGCGGAAGTGGCGCTTCCGGGCGGATGCAACATCGGCGGACGGCCGATCGATCTGCATATGAAGGGCTTTAGGGCTCTGGGCGCAGAGGTGGATATCAAGTATGGTCTGGTGCGGGCTTATGCAGAAAAGTTAACCGGCACCCACATTTATCTGGATAAGGTGTCTGTCGGGGCAACCATCAATATTATGATGGCGGCGTCCATGGCAGAGGGCAAGACAATTATCGAGAATGCGGCGAAGGAGCCGCATGTGGTTGACGTTGCCAACTTCCTGAACAGCATGGGAGCCAATATCCGCGGCGCCGGTACGGATGTGATCCGGATTGTTGGAGTGGAGAAGCTGCATGCGACAGAGTATTCGATTATTCCGGATCAGATCGAGGCAGGCACCTTTATGCTGGCGGCAGCGGCGACCAAGGGTGACGTTACCGTGAAAAATGTGATCCCGAAACATCTGGAAGCGATCAGCGCAAAGCTGCTTGAGATCGGGTGCGAAGTGGAGGAGTTCGACGACGCTGTGCGCGTGGTGGCATCGAAGCCGCTGCGTCATACACAGGTGACGACACTTCCTTACCCGGGTTTCCCGACGGATATGCAGCCGCAGATGACAGTTGTGCTGGGAGTGGCTCAGGGAACGAGTACCGTGACGGAGAGCATTTTCGAGAACCGTTTTAAGTATGTGGATGAATTGACACGCATGGGTGCAAGCATCAAGGTGGAGAGCAACATCGCTATTATCAGCGGTGTGGACCAGTACACCGGTGCCAGAGTCAATGCGCCGGATTTAAGAGCTGGAGCGGCGCTTGTGATTGCCGGACTTGGCGCAGAGGGCATTACTGTTGTGGACGATATTTATTACATTGAGCGCGGCTACGAGGCATTTGATCAGAAGCTGTCACTGCTTGGGGCATTGATTGAGAAAGTTTCCGACGAAAAAGAAATACAGAAGTTTACACTGAAAGTATCATAGAATGGAAGTTTTGAATCATTAGGTCTGCTGTGGGAGAAAATCCCGCAGCAGACATTTTTTATTTCATAGGAAATACTGCGGAACGTTAATACAAGAAAGCAGAACCTTCCTATGAAATAAAAAAACGTTCTTTTGACATGATAGCGCGGAAGACAGACTTGGAGGATAACAATGGAAGCACAGGAAATACAACAGAAAGTGTTACATACTATGAGAGGAGAACTGGCACTGCTTGTTGCAGTGCTGATTAACAGCTTCGGGGTGGTGCTGATGCTGCACTCCGGCGCGGGAATCTCTGCCATCTCGAGCATGCCGTTCGCGTTTTCGGAAGTGTTTACGCGGATCTCGCTCGGCACATGGACATACCTGTTCCAGGGCGTCCTGGTGCTTAGCCTGATGATTTTAAGAAAAAGGTTTGTGCCGCAGTATCTGTTCAGCTTTGTGGTGGGATTTGTGTTCGGAGAACTTTTGGATGTGCATGAGGCGTGGATCAATCTTCTGCCGCTTACGCTTCCGAACCGTATTCTCTATTTTGCAATCAGCTATCTGTTGATCTGCATCGGAATTGCACTGTCAAACCGCTGTGGTCTGCCGATCATACCGACAGATCTGTTCCCGAGGGAACTGGCGGACATTACGGGCGCCGCGTATTCCAACATAAAGGTCTCGTTTGATGTGATCTGTCTGGCGGTGACCGCCGGCATGACGATCTTCTTTCTGGGACATCTCGACGGACTTGGAATCGGAACGATTCTGGCGGCGTTTACGATGGGAAAGGTGATCGGGGTGATCGGGAAATGGATGGACGGGCGTTTGCGGTTCGTGTCGGTTCTGACTCCCAAACCGGCAAAGCCGTGTTAGAAAGCCCTGGCAACCGGGAAAGTGTACAGGAGATAAGCTGTAGACAAAAAATGAGGGAACCATAACGTTCCAATGTAACCGGCAGCGGCGAATTCTTTGGAGTAAAATCCAGGTAGTTCTTCCGTGCCGCGTCCGGCATCGAATGCTGTGTCTTTCCACGTTTGGACAGTCCTCGGGGTGTGTCCGGCAACTCGCAGACAATGGGCGGACTTCCTAGACCTGTTAAGAGATGTCAACACAATTTTTGATTTTTTTGCATAAGAAATAGG
>ERZ1673736.175-NODE-175-length-106853-cov-23.630733_pt1 | contig 106853 bp, 82 predicted proteins | sample MGYA00580212_ERZ1673736 | MGnify/ENA primary metagenome ERZ1673736 (study PRJEB41218, sample SAMN15661752) | gut metagenome | host: Homo sapiens | place: Canada: London | collected 2015-08-20/2019-03-30 | study: EMG produced TPA metagenomics assembly of...
TTAAATACCGTCTGCGTATCCTCTTTTTTCTTCCTATTCACTCTGTTCTATAACTGCCATTCGGTTGGTGTTTTAAGTGAAGCACCGTTACCGTGTCGGCGAAGTGGTTTATAGGACAACCCAAGCAAGATGTCAACACAAAAAAGCAAAAAAATTTGATTTTTTTTCACATTTTTTCTAACTCATTGATTAGAGGATAATTTTTTGTGCATGTTTTTTGAAAGGAAAACGAGGGTTTGTTTCCTTTTTTTTAACCTTATCGCCTTACTATAGGTTTAATATAGCATAACGAAAAAAGATAACAAGGTAGCATTTATGTTAAAAAACAGTATCTTAGCTCTAACTTTAGTTGTAATCCTTTCGGCTTGCGGGAATCAGGAGAAGCCGATATTAAAAGGAGTCGACGGTTCCGAAGTTCCGCCGGCGTTTGCAAGTTTTCCCGATGTTCCGTTTCCGGAACCCTCTTATATAGATATGGGTGAGACCAGAACTCTGGGCAGCGGGCAGAACTGGAGCGGCAGTTTGATTTTTTCGACTCCTTTTTCAGCCAACAGCATTTATGATTTCTACGTTTCCGAAATGCCGAAGCTGCGTTGGTCGGAAGTGGCGGTTGTGCGCGCAAAAATCAGCCATATGACTTACTTGCGCGACCGCAGGGCAATTCAAATTCTGATTGAGCGGCTGGGCGGCGACGAATCGCTGGTGACAATCACGGCAATTCCGAATGACACCGGCGTTACACAAAAGAACTGATTCAGGAGTCTTAACCGATGCGATTCGACTTTTTTACTCTGGGCGGCAGCCAATTCTGGGAAGACGTCTTTTTTTATCAAAAATGGCGAATCCAGAGAAATTATAAGACGAAACAATACCGGCTCCTGGACAACTGGGACATTCGGCGCGCGGAAGGCCGTTTTGAGAACTGCCGGCGTGCTTTTCTTAAATATATTGAAGTCTTCCAGCTTTCGCGGCAGAAGGGACATATGGTTATTATGTTGCACGGACTCGGCGAAAGCAAAAACATCTTCAAGCCTTTATGGCGAGAAGCGCTGAAAAACGGCTATATGGCCGCGGCAATCAACTATCCTTCCACCCGCAAGAGAATCGACGGACACATTCGCCAGCTTGACTTTTTTATGAATCATCTGGAAGACGTACAGGAAGTTTCTTTTGTAACAAACGGTATCGGCGGCGTCATTTTAAGGAAATTGCTTTCGTTTGATTCGCCGTGGCGGCACAAAATAAAGCTCAACCGGATTGTAGAGGTCAGCCCTCCGAATCAGGGAAGCACTCTGTTTAAGCTGTTGGACAAATATCGGCTTTTTCAACGGGTTCTGGGACCGATTCTGAAAGATGTTACGCCGGAAGCGGCCAAACGCCTTCCGCCGTTTGAGAATCCTCAGCAAGTCGGCATTATCAATTGCGTGCCGGTGTGGAAACGAATCCTGTTCCTGCTGCCCGAAAAATGGCGGCAAATGCTGGGAAGCGGCGAAGATGCCGAACTAAAAGGCGTCAAACAAACAATTACGATAAAAAATACGTTTTTTAATCCTTTTAAAAATGAAGAAGTTGTTCGCAGATGCGTCAAATTTTTGAATCAGGGCAAGTTCTGAAACATGGCGAAAAAATCAAAAAACTGTAACAAATTTTTTTACTTTTATATGCTAGAATAGAGATAGCATGAAGCAGAAGCTTTAAAAAACCGAGGATATGATGAGAGCAATACTGGTAAACATAATCATCTTTATGGCCATTATAGGAGCCTATTATATTGACTTCTTCGGCTGGTTTACCTCTCGTTATGCCTTTTGGGGCGCATTAGCTCTGGTGGCGGTTGTATTTATTATTGCAATAAAAGTTCTGGGCAATCCTTTTGCCGGAGGAGACGACGATGACAATAAATAAGTTTATAAAATATACCTCCCTGTTAGTGCTCGGAACCTGGATGCTGTCTGCTCCGGGCAATGCTTTTGCTGAAAACGAAGCTGTCAGCAAAGATGTTAATGAAATAATCAATCGCTTGATGGCACCTGACGATAACAGCACTGGTGCAAAAAAATTAGAAAATGAAGAATTAGCCAAAATCCGCAGTAAACTGCTTTCTGAGATTAAAGGTCTCCAAGAGAAATACAAAGAAAATATGGAAGGGATTGAAAATTATCAGAAACAGATTGAAGAATTACAAAAAAAAGTTGGAGAAGTGGAAAAAGAACTAAATGGTTTTGAAAAGACGGCAATTATCGGCGGCGCCCTTGCCATTATCGGTACAGTCGGTCTGGCAATCGGCACCGGGGGCGTGGGATTGGTTATCGTCGGTGTAGCTACGGCGGTAGGAGCCATAGCGGCAGAACACTATGCCGAAGATCCGGATTCGCTGAGACGCTTGATTAACGGCAGCTATACATGGTCCACACAGCAGCTGATTTCCAATACGAAAACTATTGATGCTTCCAGTATTACTAATGTGGAAGCGAAAGACGAGAAACAGAAACAAGCCCTGCAAAAGGCCCTCAGTGTCGTCCAAGAATACAATGCCGTTGCTCAACAACTTCATAAACTTGTCGAATCTGCACTTTCTACAGCACAGCTACTTGATCAGAAAGTCGAAGAACTTAACAGCATGCAGACAACCATTAAGGCCGGGCAATCTCTTTATAAATATACGATCATGGGTAAAACCGAAGATGGCAAACCCACTATCCTTGCTGAATATTATTTCATAATGGAGGGCGACAAATTCCAGTCCATTACCGGCGTTACCCGCGGTTGTGTGCCGTTGCCGGCCAAGCTGGCAGAATCCAGAAGCTGTATTTACTGCCCGCTATTTAAAACGATTTTCAATGCGGCACAAAGTATGTCCACCAAAGCTTATGACAAGCTGGCCGGGCCGCTGGCCAATGTGATGCTGATTGGTTTTGCCATTGTGATTGCTTTTATGGTTTTGAAAAACGTCAGTTCATTTACCAAGCAGGATGCACCGAAGTTCGTAACCGAGCTGCTGGTCAATATGTTTAAGGTTCTGGTAGCTTATTATATGTTAAAAAACGCCAATATTGTTTACGGCTACATCGTGGGCCCCGTACTTAAAGCCGGCTTTGAATTTGGTTCAAGTCTGCTGTTTGCTGAAAACAAATATCTGGCAGCCTGTGACGTTTCAAAAACACTTCAGAACGTGTCAAACGGGGTTATGCCGGCATATCTTTACACCAATCTGGATTGCTTTATCAGAGCCGTACAAGCCGAAGTGGCTGTTCCGCAGAGCGTCGGTTCGTCTTTAATGTGCGTTGCCCGCAATGCCGGTAAAGAGAGTATCGGACCGGTCCGCAATGTTTTGTGGGATTTCGGCATGATGTTCCAAGGATTTGCCATTTGGGTCATGGGCTGGATTATCTCTTTGGCTTTTGCTTTCTATCTGATTGATGCGACAATTCAGCTGGGCATTATCGGCGCTTTGATGCCGTTCCTGATCGCCTGCTGGCCGTTTAAGGCAACCCGTAACTATACAAGCAAAGGCTGGGGCATCTTTATGAACACATTCTTCGTTTATGTTTTCATGGGATTGGTCGTCAGTATCAACGTTGAATTGCTGGGACAAGGATTAACCGGTTCCAAAGGCGGATTCGATGCCATTATGAAGGCTTTGAACGGCAATAACGTTCAAGAACTCAAAGAATTACTGGATATCGGCTTTGCCGGCTTCCTGGTCTTGGTTGCCTGCTGTCTGTTTGCCTTTAAACTGACCGGACAAGCTTCCGATTTGGCCGGAACCATGGCCGGCGGCGGCGGACCGAAAATCGGTGCCAACATCGGCGGTCTGGCTTACGGTGCTGCGACAAAAGGCGTTCAGGGAACCCTTAAGACAGGCCTCGGCGCGGCTAAAGCCGTCAGTGACAAAACCGGGCTTACCAATGTTGTCAATAAAGGCAGAGACTGGGCGAAAGATAAAGTTTGGGGTGCTGTCGGCTTAGGACGCCGCAGCGGCGCTGCCGGCAACAAACAGGCCAGACGTTCACAGATGGGCGATCAGCAACAACAACAGCAAAGCAGCACGGATGGACAAACTCCGCAAACGCAGACAAGGCCTGCTACACCGGGTGCACCGAATCCGACTGCTCAGAATCAAATCAAGAAGATGCAGCAGGCCGGACCGCGGTCGCAGCAACCGGCAACACCTTCGCCGCAAACGCCGACGAATCCGTCAACCCCGCAAGGCGGTGCCGCTCAAGGCGGAACGCCGCACGGAAATCAGGCGGATGCGCAACAGACTCAGACGCCGCAACAGACGCCCGAGCAAATGAGACAGCAGCTGGAAAGCGATTATAACAACACCGCCAACGGCAGAGCCGGCCGGCAGATGATTCAAAACCAGACGGCAGAAGTTGCCCGCAACAAAAAAGCGGAAAACGAAGCTCAGGGCAAAATGAATTATCATAACCGCAGAGCCGATGACTACCTGAAAAAGGCTCAGTCTGCCGCTGACCCGGCTCAGAAAAAGAACTTTGAAAACCTGGCAAACGCTCAGTTTGAAGAGGCCGTCAAAGCCGAAGCCGCCTATAACAAGGCTAAAGCCGACACTCAAAAGGCCCAAAGCGAGCTGGATGCCATAAAACAGGAGAATGAGCGTTACAAGAACCAATATGTTCAAGACGAAATGAAAAAACGCAACCCGAAAAAATAATTATTTTATAACAGAGTAACGACAATGTGGAAAAGTATTGACATAGGACGAGTTTTGAAACTGCTGCTGGTGGTTGCAGTCTCTATGTTCATGCTTACCGCCTGTGCCAGTGACGATAAAAACCCGGATACATCGCGGGCAGCCGTAAAAGGGGACGTTGATGAACAGAGCATCGCACAAGATCAGGCAAAATGCTGGCAGGATTCTATCATTGAACTGCTTTATGACAACATGGGCAAAGTGGCGATGGGAACCTATAACAAGATTACTTCCGGCGCCCTGACTTTCATGATGGTTGCCTTTGCGGTTTGGCTTTCTATCCGCCTGCTGAAACATGTCAGTTCGTTTACCGAAGAAAACATCGGAGAGACCTGGACCGAAATTGCCCGAAAATTCTTCCTTTGTTTTGCCTGCGGTTATGTGGCATCATCTCCACAGCAGCTGCTGTTCTTCATGAATGACATTATTTTTCCGGTTTATAACGCGTTTCTGGAATTTTCAAGCGAATTGCTGGCTCACGCCTCGCTCAGCGACAGCAAGGCCAATTCCATAAAAGTTTTCGGATTTAATTTTACCGCAGGCAAACCCATTATCTGCAAATTGTCCGACGCTGTTGCCAATGCCGATTTGAGCGGTTTCCCCGAATCGCCGAAAGAGATGATGAAATGCATGGTCTGTGCCATGAACGACCGGATGAATCTGGGACTGGCAATGGCTTATAAGGTCTTGAAAGCTCCGGGCTTTATGGCCACGATTATCGGTCTGATGATTATCGCCTGCTTTACTTTCGTCAAACTCGGATTTGTCTTTTATCTGGTTGACACTATTTTCAGATTCACGATTATGGTGGTTATGCTGCCGATTTTGATTATGGGATATCCTTTCGGACCAACTAAAAAGTGGCTGTCGCAAGGCTTTGTCACCATTTTGAATTCTGCCGCATTTATGATGTTTATGGCAATTATGATTGCAATTGCCATGCTGGCTTTGGAGCAAATTATCATCGATAACGCCGATATTTTTGAAAACGGCACGGATAAAGATTTCAAAGAATTCAGCATTCCGTTCATGTGCCTGCTGATGATCGGTTTTCTGATTGCTTCTTCCGTTCAGCTGGCGCAGCAGGTAACCGATTCTCTGGTCGGCGGCAGCTCAAAAGGCAGCTTTAACGCCAAAGCCAAAGCGGTTATTATCGGTGCAGCCAAAGTTCTGGGCAGTATCTTTACCGCCGGTGCAGTTGCCGCCGTCAGCAAGGTCGCCGCCGGACGCAAGATTATTGAAAAAGTTCAGAACGGAAAAGCCAAAGTCGCTTCGTTCAAAAACAAAATGAACAGTTTGCGGGGGAGGTAAAAATGACTGATAAACTCCTCAAACATATTTTTAACTTCTTTCTGGCAGGATTTCTTTCCCTTAGCATTATCCGCCCGGTTAATGCTTGGACGATAAATTTTACTGAAGAAACATGCGGCTCTGCTTATCAAGGCCGTTCCAAAGGAGAAAAAGCTTTTGAGCCTTTGGACACTCAAAAAACGCAGCAAAAGGTTAATGAAGTTAATGCAGCCACAACAAAATTAAAAAATTTTTGCGAAAAATTAGCAAAACACTTAGAACAAAGAGAAGATAATGGTGAAAAAGTAGATACAAATGTATTTCCAACTCAATCTTTTGACTGGGGATGGAAACAGGAAACTGCTGACGAATACAACCAAAGATTTGATAAAATTATTGCTCAAAACCCCAGTTTTAAAAATGAATACGACAGCTTAAAAGCGGAATATGAAAAATTAAACACGGAATTAGAGTTTGCACGTGCCGAAGAATTAGCTGAGCATAAGCGTGCCGTTGCAGCCGGAGAATATCAACCTTGCGGCAGCGAATATCCGCGAGGATGTCCGGAAGGTATGGAATGCTACTCCAGCTACAGTATGTCAGTTCAAGGGACGGGAGGTTCATATTCTTCATCAACATTATCTTATACATGTAAAAAGCCTGAAGATGTGAAAAAACCTTTATTTGGAGAAAAACAGAAACCTGTAGAAAAGGGTACGGATACCAGTACCGTTGTTACAACAACAGCCGGATTTTCTTCTTATACGGTTAAGACTGATGAAACAGGGAAAAACACAACCGAAGAGGACGGCATAACGGTAAAACGCGGGGACAATTCGGCTTGCAGTATTCCCGACATGCAGAAGATGTATCAGTCCACCTGTTATTCCTGCAAAATTATCATGACGCTGATTACGACGTTTATGAATGCCTGCGGCAAAGTCTATGATTTAACCAGAGAAGCCGGAAGCAAGGTGTTGGTTATCGGATCAATGTTGTGGCTGGCCGCATTTGCCCTGAAGCTGGTCTCGGCTTTCACCAACCAAGAGCCGATGAGCATTCTCAACACACTGCTGATCTTCATGTTCAAGGTTGCCGCCGCCTATATCGTAATTAACGTGGGTATCGGCGCCATTGTTGACCTGTTCGTCAATCCTTTGCTGCTGGCCGGTGCCGACTACGGGCTGGGATTGTTACAGGCGGCAAATCAGGGAATAATCAAAGTTGCTTTGACCTCAAACTTTACCTATAACGGTACAGAAATTATTTCTCCGGTAGTTATTAACAAAATTATGGCTTTAACCGAGGGAATCGACAAGACGGTTTCCACCAATCTGGTTATCGGACATGCCCTCACCTGTCACTCTTTTAATGCAGGCATGTTGGAATATACCGGCGGATTATTCGGTGTTAACGTCACTATCCGTATTCCTGACCTCTGGATTTGGCTGTGCGGTGCCGCTATCTGGTTCTGCGGTTTTATGCTGACTTTAGGTATCGGTTACTATCTGCTTGACGTTTGTTTCAAAATCGGATTCTGCATTATGGCATTGCCGATTGTTATCGGTCTCTGGCCGTTCGGGCCGACATCAGGCAAGTTTACATCGTGCATGAGCATTATTTTCCGTTCGGCAGCTTTGTTTACTTTCCTGGCTTTGACCACTTCTTATGCATTATCGCTGATAAGCGTGTCATTAGGCGATTTGACGACATTCTATGCCAAAATCAAGGCCGGCGATGCGGAATGGGTTTCCAACACCTTTTCCATCTCAGGCGCAAACTTTATCCTGATTATGTTTGCTTATGTTTACAGCATTAAAATGATCGGCGCCACGGTTACCGGTTATGTCGGAAAATTCTTTAACGACAGCACATTCGGTGATGCCTCTCCGATGCACATGAAAGCAACCCAGATGACCGCCTTTGTAAAAAACAAGGTCACTCAGGCCGCGTCTTTTGCCGGCGGCGTTGTCACTCATCAGGCGACACGGGCTGCCGGAGCCGTTGCCGGCGGGGCCGTCAACTTTGTCAAAAACAGGGTAAACGGCGGCAAAGATGCCAACAAAGACAATAAAGACGCAGACAAAAAAGACAATGAGGGCAAGAAAGAAGGCGACAGCCCGAAAGACAACAATAAGCCGAATTAAGCAGGTGTTATTATGGAGATGATGACTAACATATCTAAATTGACCAGACAAGCCGGATTGGCATTTGCCGCCGTTTTATGGCTGGGCTTGAATACGGCCGGCATCTCCTCCGCTCGGGCCGCAGACGTGTCTAATACCTGCGCCGTTCAATTTCATCCCTGTAAAATTGACGGTGCCGCAGCTTCAAGGAATCTTTATCCCAACAGCCGAATTGAAGAAATGCAAAAAGGCTGTCTGAATACTGTTCCGGTTGAAACCAAAGGTTCTCTCAACTCCGTCGGACGAATTTCCGAAGAAGCCTGCCACCGTTCTACCAGTTGCAACAGTTCATACAGCACAAAAGTAAAATATCCCGACGGCAAATGTTATCGTGAACATCAGGGGATGGATGTCGCCGTACCGGAAGGAACTCCGGTTACCGCAGCGGCCAACGGAGTTATTTTATCAATCAGCTCCTGTTACGGCGGCGGCGGCAATACTGTTATTATGCAGCATGAAAAAGCCGGCGGCGGACAATATACAACAACATATATGCATCTGCAAAAATTTGCCGACAAAACAAAAAAAATTGCAGGAACCAAAGAAAAAATCGCCAAAGGAACGACCATCGGCTACGTCGGAACCACCGGTTGTTCGGACGGCACGACCAAACACGGCGCATATGGCGCTCACCTGCATATTGAACTGCGTGACGGCGGCACGGGAAAAGGTAAGATTTTGTCTCCCGCCTGCGCTTCGGCAGATGCTTTGTGCGACGGCAACGTTCCGGTTCCGGAAGCACCGGTTATCGAAAACGATCCGGATCCGCAAATGGTGACGGCGGAAGCCAGTTTAGGCAAATGCGGCAAACTGCTTCCGGCAGATAATCTGTCCGCTTTTCACCAACAGGGTGAATCCGGAGGCGATGCCGGCGCATTCAACAAATGCTGGGCAGATGATAAAGGCGGCTGTTCTTATGGCGTTTCGCAAATGGTCTGCTACCGGGATTCCTCAAAATGGAATAATTCAACAATGGCCAGTTATTTGCAACATTTGCAGAAGAATGATCCCAGTAAATATAAGGCACTGGAAATAGGCGGCTCATTGCAAAGCACCATTAACGCCGCCTGCAATCCGCCGGCTACGCAATTTTCGCAGAAATGGCAGGCCTTAGCCTCCCAAGACAGTTCTTTCGGAACTTCACAAAGAGAATATATTGAAAATCACTATTTAAGCTCCGGCAAAAGTGTTTTGAAAAACGCCGGCATGGGAAGTTTGCTTAACCGCTCTCCCGAAATGGATATGATTATTTTAGCCGGTGCGGTTGCCGGTGCAGGCCCGATGAGAAACAATTTTCAGGCGGTTCAAAGAGCAATTGCTCCCGAAACCTTTGAAACGGCTTCCGACGAAACGATTATTTCCGCTTATTATGCAAGCTATGCCGAAGTCATGTATTCGGGATATGCAGATAAAACCCCTTATGCCAAACGCGCGGCCAAAGATGAAAAATTAGCGCTCGAATCGTTAGCTATTCGAAAAGAAATGGAAAACGGCTCATCTTTGGAAGAAGCCTCACAAAAAGTTACCGGCAAACGCGCCTGTGAAGAAGACGAATATCCGTCGGCTTCCGTCCGGCTCGGGCAAGCGTCCCGCCCGGCTTATTTAAATGAATATACCGGCGCGGTATCTACCGAATCCGCAGATAAAGGCGATCGCGAATGTAATGTCGAAAGTTATCGCAGCAGTTTCAAGACATGTATTTTCTGTGATATTTTCGGTGTTTTGTTTAATACCGCCAGCTCGGTTGCGAAAAAATCATACAATGCACTGGCAGACGGCGTTATCATGCTGGTTTGCGTCGGCTTTGCCCTCTGGCTCGGCATTACGGTTATGCAGTTTATTTCCTCCATGGAGCAAAAGAATCCGAGTATTCTGGTTAAAACAATTTTGAACAAAGCGTTTCTGGTGCTGATTGTCGTCACGCTGCTGCGTCTCAATTCGGCAGACTTTTTCCGGCTGGCGATGGAACCGATATTCAATACCGGGTTTAAACTGGCGCAAATTGCGACTGAAGGTGCGAACGGCGAAACCTGCGACGGATCCACGTTTGATATTTTAACCGAAGAAAAAGGTGCAGGCCTTCCGGCCAGTATGGGTGTCAGCATTTTGTGCACAATTAAGACCATTCAGGATAAAATTCTTGATGTTATGGCTTTGGGCTCGACATCCATTTGCGTCGCTTTGTATGTCGAATCATGGCACGGCCTTGCCCTCTTCCCGCATCTGGGCTATCTGATTGTCGGTCTTGTGTTGTGGATTGCCGCAATTCTGCTGCTGATTATCTATCCGTTCCTGCTGATTGACTCGGTTTTGCAGCTGACGGTGGCGACGGCGCTGCTGCCGGCGGCAATCGGAGCTTACGCTTTCAAATCAACGCAAAAATATGTGGGCAAAGTGTGGGATACGTTCCTTAACTGTATGTTTAACTTTATTTTCCTGTCACTGATTATCTTTATTCTGACCAACGGTCTGATGGATGTTTTATCAAAAGCAGGGGTTGAGAGCGGCGGAGCGATGTCTGATGTCGGAACCCGAAGCGGTTACAAGGTTATTTTGAGCAATCTGGCATGGTGGGGAACCACATTCCTGAAACTCGTTTTCTATATGATTCTCGGCTGGGCGGTTCTGGGTGAAGCCAATTCCTTTGCCGGAAGTTTCGCCAAGAGCATCGGCGTCAAAGACATCGGTTCGAAAGTCGGCGGTTTGGCCGCATCCACGGCAAACACCGCGGCAATCGGAGGGCTCAAAACAGCGGGCAAAGCAACCCGTAAAGTCGGCGGCATGGCTCTTGACCGCGGGCGGGAAGCTTATAACTCATATAAAGTAAACCGCCGAGCTAAAAAAATTGAAAACGATGACCGAACGGTAACCGATGCCGACGGCAACAAAACTTTGCAACACCGTACCTGGTACGGCCGCAAGGTTACCGATACGCTGCAAGTTGCTCCGGACGGCACCAGAACGGTTACACGGGCAAAACAGAGCCTGCGCGGAAATAAGGCAACCTCCGTTAACAATGACAAGTTCATTCAGAACAAGAAGACTTATGACAAAGACGGAAACCTTATTCGCGAGGAAACAAGAATGAATACCGCTGCTGGGAAGACATTGCTGAACCGTGACGGCACCCGCAACGAAGTGGCCATTCATGCAATCCGCAGCGGCAGCGGCATGTCCAATGACGATGTCGATAAGGCGATTATGAACCAGATGATGCAGGAACGTATGGGCGGTGTTCCCGGGGCAGATATGAACCGCGAATTCAAAGACCGCGAAGTCAGCCGTACGCTGGATGACCAGGGACGCGAAGTCTTCAGGGTTAAGCAGACCAATGCCGACGGCTCGACCAGCATCTTTGAGATGACCAAGGGTGACAAGCGTGATATGCTGACTTACACCCACATCGGCAAAAACGGCAAAGCCGAAAGCTATGCGTCCGACGGCATCATCAACAAAAAATCAAATTACCGTCTGAACAAGGATGGCACGGTTGATGCCAAGAGCGTTAAAAACAACTATGCCTTTGCCAAAAACTATAATTCGGCACACACCCGCTCGATGGACAGCAACGGCAAATTCAACCGGTCTGTTCCGGCAGACGAAATTATGATGAGCGAAGCGGATATGCAGCTTTTCAGAGAACAAGTCGCCACTTACGGAAAAGACCAGCCGATGGCCGAATTCGGAAAATAAGGCGGCAGCCGTCTTGATTAAAGCCGGGAAGAAATTCCCGGCTTTACAGTTATATTTGTACACAAATTGTCTTTTTTTGTACTATTTTCTTGATTAATATAACGCTTATATTTATGATACAAACAAATTATGAAGTTGTGTTTATTACAATAAAAGGTGGACTCAAATGGAAGAAATTATTTTCCCGAACCAAATCAGAATGTACAGAAGACTTCGCGGACGCTCGATGCAGGAACTTGCCGATCATTTGTCTGTCAGTCTTTCTGCAATCTCTAAAATTGAAAAGGGTTACCGCCGCGTGGACCAGGAGCAGCTGGTTCGTGTTGCCGAATTTCTGGACTGCCCGCTGCAGGATTTATTTGTTAATGAACAGAATTCCCAGCAGGAAGTCGTCCAATCCTGGAGGCGCGAACAGGAGAGAAGAAACAAAATCAACGAAAAAAGCGGTTTGAAAACTTTGGGTGCCGGTTTGCGTCAGATCCGCAACGAAAAGAACCTGACGCTGATTGAAGTTGCCGAAAGCGCCGATATGACCCTTTCAGTTTACCACCGCATTGAAATGGGCCAGCGTGAAGTTTCCGACAAAGAATTTAAAAATATTGCCAAGGCCATCAATATGGCTCCGGAAGAGTTGAAAGAGCAGATTAAAGCTCTGGAAGACAAAGGCATGCTGGAAGAAATTATTCAGCGCAACGATGCTAAATACAAACTGTTGTCCACCCCGCGCGGAGCAATTTCCGCTTTCGGAAATTCCAATCAGGACGGCGTTAAAATTTCAGTTTACGGCGTGGCCGGAAAAGACGGCGACGTTATCATTGAATTCAGTCAGGAGACCAAAAAAGTTCAGCGTCCGCCGCAGTTATACAACAAAAAAGACGCTTATGCCGTTAATCTCTGCACCCGCCGCCTCGGAAGCCTGTTGCCGACACGTTCAATTTTGTTTGTCGATCCGCAGGATGTTGTCAGCGTCGGAGACATTGCCGTTTATTACAGCAATGAAAAAGAAGCCAAAATCGTCAGTATCCGCGAAGATGAAAACGGACAGCTTTACGGCTTGAGATGGAATCCGGACGAACGGATTGAAATCAGCAACGACGATTTGAACAGCCTTCATAAAGTGGTTGCAATCTACCTTTAAGAAAAAACTCCGCTGCGGCGGAGTTTTTTTTGATTTCTGCCGTTTCCGCCACATTTTATTAACCTGAAATTTACAACATCAGAAGTAAAATCGGTAATATGGATAGATTTTAAACTGATGACAGACAGATTCGGGTAAAAAATTGGTAGAAACGGCCGGAAAAACAAAAAAGAACTACAATAAAATCGGGACAGAGGATGACCCGGTTATTATTGCGCAGCGCTTTTTAAACATCTTCCGGCAGCTGCATATTTTTACCGACGAAAGAAAACAAGCCTTCAACCAAATGATATTGGAACAGCCGGCAGAAATCCGCGGTATGTTCAGTTCGCTGCCGGGCGGAGCCGTTTTGCAGCAGTATGTTGACGAGCTGGAAGAAAAAAACGGCTTGGTTCGCAGTACGCCCGATGCCGCACCGCAGGCTGATTATGAAGAAGAGACCCGGGCCAAAATTCTGGCAACGGCTTTGGCTGAAGCAAACAATCAGCATCATACCCCCTCTGCGGATACTCAGGCTGAAACGGCACAGATTGCGGCTCAGGCAGCCGCAGAAGCCGCGGCCCGAGCTGCGGCGGAAGCTCAGGCCAAGATAGCCGTTCAGGCTGCACAGGCGGCGAAAGAAGCGGCTGCCGCCGCTCAGGCTCAGATACAAGCCCAAGCGCAGGCTTTGGCTCAGGCACAGGCGCAACTACAAGCCCAACAACAGGCACAGCAAACCGGACAGGCCTCTCCGGCCAAAACCGTTTTCCAGCCGATAAGTTCGACGTTTACGGCTGATGCGTCCTTTGCCAAAGAAATTGCCTCGGCGCTCAAAGAAGCCATTGCCGCCAACGACGATATTCGAAAAAAAGATTCCGAAGCGGTTACACAGGCCATTGTTTCGTCGCAAAACAAACTGGCAGAAATCATGGCTCAGAACAACAAGGCCAATATCGAGGCCCAAAACCGGCTGGCGCAAATGCTGGTTCAGAACAACACGGCTGCCAATGCTTCAAGTTCAAACAACAATGCCAACAATATTCAGATAAACACCGCGGCAACCTTTCCGCCGGTGGATGAGATGCTGAACGGCATTGTCAAAATTCAGTCGGAACTGTTCAGAGAAATGGCTAAAACCCAAACCAGCGAGTTGTCATCTATCATTACGCTGGCTCTGAAAGAAAGCCAGCAGCTTTCGACACAGTCGATTATTGCAGCCATCAAAGAAATGCAGAAAGAAAACCTGAAATTTCTGCAGGCTCATCCCGTTGTCTATACGGCTCCGGCGGCGCAGGCCGTGCCGGAAGATTACCATGTTTCGCCGGTTCCCCGGGCTGAGCCGCTGCGGCCCTTGCCCGACGAAGAAATAAACGCAGCGCCGGCTGCTCCGGTTATTCAGACCACCGATATCAGCAGAGAAATTTTCGGCGACGATACCGAAGACAACGATGATACTGAAATTATTGCCGGCGGTGAAGAAATTGCCGTACAAAAATAGAAAAAAAAGAAGAATAAAAAAAAGAAAAACAGTGAAGGTTTGTCTCTGGACAGTCTGGCCTCTTCCCTGTTTGACAAGGTCAGCACACTGACAGACAAAGTCAGTAATCTGAGCGGTAAAAAGAATCAAAAAGAAGAAGATCCCGCAGAAAAAGCAGCAAATGATTTTTCTTTCCCCGAGAACCAAGAGGCATCAAACGGCGGTCTGGATTTCTCACTGTTTGACAATGATGTACCGTCTGCCGCGGCCGAACCGGAAAAAAACGCAGAACTCTCTCTGGCTTCCGAAGATACTGCCGCCGATGAAGACCAATGGGAGTATGTCGAAGTTCCGGCAGAAGAAATTTTGTCCCAACTTCAGCCGGAGCAAACCGCTCAAACGGAAGAACCGGCCTCTGAGGAACAGTCTTCCGCGGTTCTTGCGGACAATGACGACTGGGGATATCATACGACAACGGAAGAATTTCCGGCAGAAAATATTCCTGCCGAACCGGTAGATTTACCGAGTGAGGAAATTGCCACCGACTGGGGCATTGAGTCCGATACCTCTTCGGCAGAAACGGAAGGTATTAGCAAGCCGATACAAAATTCTCCGCTTAGCGAAGATACAGTTTCTCCTGAGGAAACCGCGGCCGAGCCGGATACCGCCGCAACTGACGAAGCTCCGGCAGAAATTGCCGACGAAGGCTGGGAATATGCTGCGGTTCCCGAAGAAGAAAGCGTTGCCGAGCCGGATACCGCCGCAACTGACGAAGCTCCGGCAGAAATTGCTGACGAAGGCTGGGAATATGCTGCGGTTGCCAATGAAGAAACCACGGCCGAGCCGGATACTGCCGTAACCGACGAAGCTCCGGCAGAAAATGCCGACGAAGGCTGGGAATATGCTGCGGTTCCCGAAGAAGAAACCGCGGCCGAGCCGGATACCGCCGTAACCGCCGAAGCTCCGGCAGAAAATACCGACGAGGGTTGGGAATATGTTGCGGTTCCCGAAGAAGAAACCGCGGCCGAGCCGGATACCGCCGCAACCGCCGAAGCTCCGGCAGAAAATACCGACGAGGGTTGGGAATATGTTGCGGTTCCCGAAGAAGAAAGCGTTGCCGAAAGTGCTGATGGAAATACGGCGGAAGGCGACTGGGAATGGGAGTATGAAGAAGTTTCCGAAGATGACGGCAACACAGCCGAAACGGCACAACCGGCGAACAGCTCCGCAGCAGTTCCGACAGGCCCGGACACTGAAAGCAATGAGGCCCAGGATTGGGAATGGGACTATGAAGAAGTTTCCGAAGACGAAGGAACTTCTGCCGCAGATGCCGGTTCTGCCATTCAAACCCAAAGTGAGGATGAAGGCTGGGAATATGTCGAAATTCCCGAAGACGAGGCCGGCGCCGACGAAGACTGGGAGTATGTCGAGGTTCCGGAAGAAGAAGCCGAGGCAGGAAACGGCGACGGTGAGTGGGAATATGTTGAAATTCCCGAGGGTGAAGAAACATATCAGGCCGACAGCGGCGAAGGAAGCGACTGGGAATGGGAATATGAAGAAGTTCCCGAAGATGACGGCAGCACAGCCGAATTTCCGCAGCAAACAGAAAGTGCGGAAACAACTCCGACAGACGATCCCTATCGCCCCGAAACAGCTTTGCAAACACCGGCGGAAACCGAAACGACCTCACTAAGCTCGATGTACAGCGGGGAAGTTTATTTTCAGGATAATGTTTATGACAATCTTGAAACCGCCAAGGAGGAAGAAACATTTAAATTTCCCGAAGACATCGGCGACGGGCCCGGTTTGGCCGATTTAGAGACCGGAGAAGCCCCAAATGAACCTTATAAGCCGCAGGGAACCATATAATTGGGTAAAGCTGTGAGAAAACAATTTACAAACCCCGGCGGCTAAATTAAATTGAAAAGACAGTTAAGGAGCTGATATGGAACCAAATAATTTGACGGAACAAAATCCGGTTAATCCGCAGGCTCCGGCTCAACAGCAGCCGGCGCAACCGAAACCGCAGGCCAATCCGGCCGCGGCGATGCCGAATGCGGCTCCGCAACCGGCGGCTGCCCGGCCTCAAACGGTACAACAGCCTCATCCCGGCATGTCCCAGCCGCAGGCTCAGGGCGGAGCCAGCAAGGAAAGCCTCTGGTATCTGGACAATTATATTCTGCTCAAAGACTATTATGACCGGACAATTTCCCGGATTGCGGCACGTTGCGTGCGAATGGGTAATATTGCCATGGAAGAATATCCTTTTTACGGATATATTTTGGATGTTTTGGAGGAAATCAGCGATACCGGCGATTATATTCTGCAACATAAGGAACTATATCCTTATGTGGAAAAGAAAATTGCCGGCGGCCTGAACGAATTGAAAAAGACGCTGAGCGAATATCAGGAAGAACTGCGCAACAATTCGTCCCCGGAGATGATTAAAGAAGACGCTTCGGAAATTGAAAAGATGAAAGAGGCTTTGGGTGCAGTAACCACCGTGGCTGACGACCCGACTCTCGGCGCGGGAATGAACATGGATCAGCTGATGGACAAACTTATGGCTCAGGACCAGGCCAACAAAGAACTGAAAAAAGTAATTAAAATAAAGAAACCGGTTAATCCGGAGGGCGGCCAGGCAGTTCCGCCCAAAAACGAAGGTACGGAAGAATAATGAAGAACTGGTTTGAAAAAAGCCGTTTAGGTTGGTTATTAATGGCAGTCGGAATTATCGCGGCCTGCGCTCCCAAAGAGAAGCCGCGCGAACTGACACTGGATGAAAAGATTGCCTCGGAAACCATTCTGCCGCAAGATCCGAACATGATACGCACCCCGAAAGGCGCCAGTTCATTGGATTTGGAGTCTCCGCTGCGCTGTTACGTCAACTGGAACACACAGGAAATGATTACGACCATTCCCTATAACGTCAAGGCGTTCAATATGGTTCGCAACGGCAAGAATGACATGCTGCCCCGATTTGAGGTGACGGGCTTTACCTTTGCAACCATGCCGGCGGAAAAAGCCATGTATAAGCTGACCAAGGAAGCAGGCATCAAACTGGTGGCAAAAGATGCGCCCTATGCCAGCATTTCGGCGGAAAATCTGCGCGGCGAACTGTCGGAAGTTATCGGAATGATTGCCGATGCCGCCGAAATTTATTATGCCTATAACGCCGAAACCAAAACACTGACCATCAGCCGCAAAGCTAATTTCAGCCTGTATGTACCGAAATCACGCCCTATCCTGCTGGCTTTGCTGGACGTCTTGCGCGGATCGGGCATTACCGACGTGACGACGGACTGGGCCGATTACTCGGTGACATTTGAAGCCGATTTCGAACTGCGCAACAAGATTAACAAACTGGTGGCCTATTTTGAAGACAATCCGACACTGATTGCCTTTGACGTTAACGTTTTCCGCATTTACCCTTACAGTGCCGATGATGATATTGAGTGGCAGGACTTGTTGAAAACCTTTGATTTCGGCACTATTAAAACCACTAAGACCGGCGTTATCGGGCGCGCGCTGACCACGTCAAACGACCTGAATATTTCAACCCTGCGCAGTTTTTTGGGGCAACAGGCAATGGTTATCCCGGTTGCAGAAGGAAAATTCGTGGTTCCGAATTTGTGGTTTGCCCGATTTGATATCGGCAAATGCAGCGCCAGAGATTCTCTGGAGACCGGATTGTCGGTTTTGGCCAAGGCTTCGTTAGAACATAACAACCGGATTTTTTCAGACATTACTCTGGAGGCGACCAACGGTCAGATAACACAATTCAACGTTCGCAGCCGCATTGGTGAAAACTTTATGATTATCGGCATTCCCAATCAGATATTTGATAAAAAATCGCCGAAATCAGAGACTGTCGTCTTTATGGTTCCGCGTATTATCAGAACCTTGAAAACAAACAAAACATTACAAAATAACAGGTAAGGATTTCCCATGACAGACATGAATCCCAATACTCCGAACCAACCGCAGAATTTTGACCCGACACGCAGGCTTAAAAAAGTCAAGCGCCCGATCAAAAGATATATCGGACAGCCGAATCCGTCGGCTCCGCAGGCTCCGGGCATGCAGATACACGGCAGCGAGCCGCAGGGAGGCTTTTTAAGCAATCAGGGGCGCAGCGATTATAATATTGACGATATTCTGGACGGCAATGCCAATCTGCCGGCGCTCAATCAGGAAAGCAACGTTTACAATCAGCAGGAAGGCTATCAGCCGCAGTTTATCGACGAAAGCGACATTACCCCGCAAAAACTGCCGTTTAAAGAACAACTGATGCAAAACAATATGTTCACCATGAAAGGCATGTCGATTATTGCGGCAATGGTTTTTGTCGTCGGCTTTATGTTTGCCAAACTGTTCTTTACGCAGCAAACGATTGTCCGCGACGGTTTGCAAGGCGTCGTGATTAACCCGGAAGTGCCGCGGGGACGTGCCCGTTGCGGCGTGGCCGAACGGACGCAGGGTTGTGTTTTATATATTATGAATCCTCAACGGCAGGAGCTCAGCGGACGTGATTTCTATGATTTGGCGTCCCAGCTGACCAGCCGTCAGCGATTTGTGATTGAGACAGGAAACATGCGCTATTCAAATGTAAAAATCCGTCCCGGAGACATTGCCCAGCTGAACATTCCGCCGCTGCAATAAAAAAAAGCCCCTTTGAAAGGGGCTTTTTTTTATTTATGTTACTTCGGTTACCGCACGCAGGTTACCGTCGCGGTTGATTTGGACAACACGGAGTTTGCGGTGCATTTCCTTAATGGTTTTTTCACGGTCAATTGTCGGATAGCTGTGCAGAATACGGTCAACAAAAGCTTCATAGGCTGCTTCCGAACTTTCGGCGTGGATGGTGGCCAGGCAGTTATCGTGACCGGATCCCATCAGCTCCCACAATGCGCCGGCGTTATTGGTGGAAATCTCGCCGCCGATGATGGCATCGGGCGTAAAACGAACCACCAGGTCGATAATTTTCGAATAGTCGAACTCGTTAGTCTGCTCGGTACGGGACATAACAATATGAACACGGTTCGGATGCGGCACCAGCAATTCGCGTGTATCTTCAATTGTGATAATCCGCTTATGAATGTCCAAAATCTTAAGCAGGTTGTTTAAGAACGTAGTTTTACCGGTTGCCGTAGCGCCGGAAACGAGAATATGGTCCCCGCGTTTAATGCTCAACAGCAGACGCTCATAGGGATCTTCGGGGTCCTGAATATCTTTCAGAGGATTAACCTTATGCAGGCTTTCGCCTTGTTTCAGGCCATAGTCCTGCAACCCGAAAGCAACATCGTCGCTGTGGACACGGATTGTCAGAGCGACACCGCCGGTCAGATCATCCTGGTCATACATAACGTTACGTCCGCTGACGGCAGAAAAACGGTGGTCGCCGGGAATGGTGGCATAAACCACCGGCGTTCCCTGTACCGGGTCAAAGGGAAGTTCATAGGTATTGGCAATAATATAAAGCAAATCCGTCAGATATTCTTTAGTAAGTTTTTCATCTTTATACATCACCCAGGGATAAGCGCGTTTGCCGCGCAGGCGCAGCCAAACCTGCCCGGAGCGGTTGACGGCGACTTCCTCGATGTTTTCCTGGTTATACCAGTAAGCCAAGGGACGAAGAACAGATTCCAGAACCTTAAAACTCATTGTTTAAACTCCTTAGAACAGCTGCGGAACGCTGTTATTGGTATTATTGCTGCTGCCGGTGTTGCTGCCCGCGGTTGCCGCTCCCGGAGTGGAGGAAGTAGCGAAAGAGGGCGGAGGCGGCGGGGTTGCCCCGGCGGCCGGGCTGGAAATCAGCGGCGGCGGATTATTGGTTTTCTTGCCGGAATTAGACGGCTTGCTGTCATCAATCAATGTAGGCGTTCCGCCGGCGGCTTCAACGTCTATATCCTGAGATTCATAAACAACGCTGCCGGCACCGGTCGGAGCAGTCTCGGTCTTGCCGAGGCTGCGGCGGTTCTTTTCAAGCTCACGCTTACCGGTGGTCTGCGGGTCATCAATAAAGACGTCTTTCTTGCCCTGGCCGCCCAATTCCTGCGGATTGCGTTCACGGGTGCGCATCCAGAGGTCAACGTTCGGATAAACAATGATGCGGGTGCCGGCGGGAACATAAGTCAGCGGGCGAATATTGGTTTTATCCGACAAAATCTGTTCAAAGACCTGGTTCATCTGATTCAGGAAGTTCTGGCGGGCATCATTGGCGGCCTGCTGTTTCGGCGTTTCGTTAACGCTGCCGCTGTCGGTATTCTCGTCATCGGCCATCATATAGGAAGTATAGCTGGTCAAAGCCGTGGTCATAATCGGCAACGTATATTTCTTAAACAGCTGCTGGTCAAGATAGCCCAAAGCACCGCCGCGGCCCTGCGCATCGCCGGTGACACCGCTGAAGACAAACAACGAACCGTCCGGACGAATCAGGCGTTCCCAAGAAATTTGAACTTTCGCCGACTGTGACGTGGTTTCCGAGGTTCCGGTCAGGCCGCCGAGAGTTCCCATAATACGGCTGCCGGCAGGAATAATGATTTTACGTCCTTCCTCGGCGTAAATATTACGTTCAACATAGGCGGTTACCGGGGTCGGATTGTTACTGTCAATCGAACGGGCAATAACCGCGGGAATCGGCTTATCGGCGAAAATCATTTCACTTAAGTCAACCCTCCAGGAGGAAATGGCCTTTTTAATGCCCTGCTCATCCCAGTTTTTCTGCATACCGTCGAAAGCATCCGGACTGATGTTGCTGCTGATTTTGCCGACCTGCATATTGCTGCGGCGTTCCTGCTGCGCGGCATCAAGCGCAGCGGCTCGCTGGGGATCATACCGTTCACCGGGGCCAAAGCCGCCGCCGGGACCAAGATTTGCACCCGGTCCGGTTCCGGTGCCGTAAGCACCGCCTTTGCCGAAGGTTCCGGCGGGAATAAACATTTCACCTGCGGCCGGCTTTTCACTCTCCTCAATACCGACCAGAGCGCCTTCGTCATCAATAATCAAACCGTCGGGCATACGGTGGCCGACAACTTCTCCGGCCTTGTTAACGACGCGACCGTCTTCCATAATTTCACCAAGATATTCACCGTCCGGCGTCAGGGCAATGCCTAAAGACTTGCGATATTTTTCGGTTATTTCGCGTTCTTCCGGCGAAAGGCCGATTTCAGGCAAAGCTCCGGGACGTTTGTACCAGGACGGTTTTTTAGCATAGCCGATGACTTTGCCGTCAGCACTGACGACTTCACCATTTTCATTAACGCGGCCTATTACCTTGCCGTCTTTGTCAACCACATCGCCGTTGGCATTAACGCGGCCAATGACGCGTCCGTCCTTGTCAAACGCCAAGCTGTCAATATTTGCTTTGCCGACGACATTTCCGGAATTGTCAACAACTTCACCTTTAGCATTAACCCTGCCGATTACCTTGCCGTTGGCGTCAACGACGGTTCCGTCGGCCAACACCTGTCCGATAACTTTTCCGTTTTCATCAAAAGCCAGATTGGCCGTGCTGGCGCTGCCGATGACATTACCGTCGGCATCTACAACCTCGCCGTTTTCATTGACATGGCCGACAACATTACCGTTCAAATCAACAACAGAACCATCCGGCAACAAGCGGCCGATAACATTTCCGTCAGCATCATAAGCCAGCATTTCTTTTCCGGAAACGCCTATCACCTTTCCGCTGTTGTCAACGATTTCTCCTTTGGCATTAACATGCCCGATAACGTTACCGTTGCCGTCGATAACCGAACCGTCGGGCAAAATCCGCCCGAGGACATTGCCGTTTGCATCATAGGCAAGATTATCGCCGCTGCCCGGCCCTTTAATGGAACCGATCAAATTACCATTTGCATCGGTAATTTCACCGTTGGCTCCGACTTTGCCAATCACTTTGCCGTTGGCATCCACTACCGTTCCGTCCGGCAGAACTTTACCGATGATATTGCCGTCTTTGTCGTAAGCCACTTTCTCGCTGGCCAGCTCACCCAACAGCTTGCCGGATTTATCTACGACTTTGCCGTTCTGGACGTAGCCGATAATATTTCCGTTTTCGTCGGTTACCGAACCGTCGGCGTTAACATAGCCGATTAAGTTGCCGTTTTGGTCATAAACTTTTTCACGGGCAACCATTTCTCCATAATACTGCAGCGGTTTGGCCATGGCCACGACGCGCCCGTCCTTGTCTATGATGCTGCCGTTTTTGGTGACCGTGCCGAGAACATTGCCGCTGTTGTCACGCAATTCGCCGTTCAGGTATAATTCGCCGAGAATCAAGTTGCTGTCGTCGCGAATGTAAAAATCTCTGTTGCCGCGGCCGGTAACTTCGCCGTTTTTATTAATCAGAAAGCCTTTGCTCAACGTTCCCAGATTTTGGTTAATAAAGGAGAGCACGGTACCGTCTTTCAGAATATAGCCGATTGCCTCAAAATCATTGTCATAAACATACATATCATACAGAGCATAGCCGATTTTATGGTTCTCCCGGGAGACATTGCCTTCAAAATCGACGGTTCCGACGACGGCGCCGCTGCCGTCAATCACTTCAGCTTTTTCATTAATGCGGCCGATATATTTGTTGGCCAGGCTGAAAGCATGACGATATTTAAACAGGTGGCCGACCGGCATACCGGTTTTGGAATTAACGTTTCCGTTGGCCTGAGTGTAGCCGATGAACTGGTTCTGGTCATTGACAATCTGTCCGTCCAGGATATTGCGGCCGATAATTATTCCGTTAAAGTTCATAACAGGGGCATATTCAATCGTATGAGCCAGAGACATTCCTTCGTCAGATTTCAAGAAACCTCTTTTATCGACACAGCCCAGAACATCATTGTTATAGTTCATTACCTGTCCGGTGGCCGACACGGTACCGATAATATTGCCGTTATAGTCAATGACCGCCGTGGGTTTAACCGCATAGCCCATATAGCTTCCGTTCTCGGAAATAGCCTGTCCGTTCAGCAGCGGGCGCCCCATGACCGTTTCACGGTAATTGCGAATGTCGCCGCGGGGCGTTATCACGCCTAAAAGAGAACATTTGTTATCGATGACCGGCGCATAGCCGACAGTGCCGCCAAGGCTGGAGCCCATATTGTCAAGCACCATATCTTCAGCCGCCACTTTGCCCAAACGCGCCCCGTTGAAATCACGGACAATCCCGGAAGGGCCGGCGTAGCCGATCAGACTGCCGCTGAAGGCCAGAACCATATTATTAACCGAACCGCGGCCAACAACCGGCATCATATTCACCGATGTATTGCTGTCTGCGGAAACAACCGTGTTATCCGGCAGAAGTTTGGCAACCGGCTCCAGATTATTGTTCAAAACCAGATTGCTCTCGGACAAATTGCCGAGGCTCTGTCCGTCCGGACCGACGACATAGCCGGCTTCCAAATTCTTGCCGATAACCAGATTACGTTCGTCAATATTAAAGCCCGACTGAGTCAATTTGCCGATAGCCGCCGCATTTTTGTTAATCAGACCGCCGGCCGGAGTCATCTGGGCAACCGGCGCTCCGGTCAGATTATAAATCGAAGACAAAGCCAAGCCGCGGCCGCCGGTTTTGCCGTCAGCCGAAAAGAGATAGCCGAACGGAGACATAAATTTGCGTTCTTCGCCGTCCATGACCATACCGCTGATGCCAACCATGCCCAAAGTTTGGTTGCCGGTATTGATTGCCAGCAGATTTCCCATGGTGGCACCGATAGCCCGACCGGCATTTTCATAAGCAATGTTGTCCATAATATAGCCGGCAGGGGTTCCTTCCAGCAAAATGACCGAAGCATTTTTCAGCGCGTGACCGCGGAGACCGCCGCGATAGTCAAAAACAGGACCGGCCTGTATCAATTTACCGTTTACGGTACCGTCGGCAGCATAAGTTATTCCGCGGGCTCCGACCGAGCCGATTATATCCCGGCTGCGGGCAAGTTTGCCTTCCGGCATAATACGCCCCAGATATTTACCGTTCAAATCGGTAGCCGTCGCGGCAAAATCAACCACATAACCGATTAATTCCCCGTTGTCTCCGGCAATCAAACCGTCTGCCTGCAAATGGCCGACCACGTTATTTTTATTGACGACTTCGCCGTTATAAGTCACAAAGCCGAGATATTTTCCGTTGTTGTCAAGCGCATAGCCCGAGCGGACGATACTTCCGATAATCTGATTATTTTCATTATAGGCAAATCCGTTGGCTTTGATAAAACCGATGGTAACCGCATCAAAATTCGTTACATTGCCGCCGGGAGCCACACTGCCGATAAATTCGCCCGACTGCGAAACCACCATTTTGGAGGAAATCAGGCGGCCGTCCAGAACATATTCCTGTCCGACCCGGCGATAAGCATAACCGTCAGGAGAAATGAAACCGATTTCCTGCCCCTGCAGATTGGTATAGAGACCGTCACCGGTCAGGCGGCCGACAGTACGCCCGTCATCAGAATAGACCAGACCGGGGAACAGCACGGCGCCGGTTATGTTGAAAAAGTCATCAACAACCAGGCCGTTAGGCAGCACTTTTGCAATAATCTTTCCCGAAGCCAGACGAACGGAGCCGTCGTTATTTACTTTACCAAGCGGTTTATTGTCGTTGCCGATGGCAATACCCTGCGGAATAACGCCGCCGATGATGTTTCCGTCAAAATCGGTAATCAAGCTGTCGGCGGTTACGTTGCCAATCAGCTGGTTGTCAAAACTGACGACCTTACCGTCGGGAATAACTTTACCGATTAAATCGCCGTTAAAGTCAACAGCGGTAATCTCCTGAGCGGCCGCGACGGACAGGTTCAGCAAGAGCATGCCCGCGACAATACAGGCCCCACGGATTAATCTGGCCAGCAAAAAGTTATATCCGTTCATCCGCAAACTCAATTCAGTTCCTCCGGTTCTTTGCGACTTCCTGAAGCGCATAGCCCGCCACCTTCTTATCCAAATCAATATAAGAGCCGTTGTTCTTCAGGTAACCGATGGATTTTCCTTCGGCATCGACAACGGTTCCTTCCGCCGTCAGACGGCCGACGTAATTGCCGTCATTACCCAAAACCGTCGCTCCGATTTTGTAAACCTTTCCCATAATATTGTCATTGTTGTCAATGGCTAAATCACCGGACAGCATACGCCCGATCAGACTGCCGTCCCGGTCTCTGATTTTACCATCAAAATTGACATAGCCCACAACTTTATCAGAGTTATCAATAACAATATCGCCGTTGACCACCTCACCTATCAGTTTGCCGGCCCGGCTGATGACGTTTCCGTCGGAGAGAACTCGGCCGACGGCAACGTTTTCACGATCAATGACGGTTCCGTCCGGCATAACGGCCCCGGTCAGGTTGCCGCCAAAGTCAATTACCGCACCGCGGTGCAGCAGGCTCAGGTTCTTATCGGTCGAGCCTCCGGGCAAAACAGCGGAAATAACTTCATCTTTCAGGTCGATAACATCGCCCAAGGAGTTGACGCGCCCTTTATAATTGCCCCAGATGTCAACCACGATATTTTCAGGAATGACTTCGCCGATGACTTTATTTTTCAAGTCAACCACCTTGTTATCCGAGGTTACCTGTCCGACTTTGGCTCCTTCCATGCTGATAACCGCACCGTCGGTTACGGCGTAACCGAGGAAAGAACCGTCATAGCCAATAGCGCTGCCCTTGGACACAACACCGCCGCGATAGTCTCCTTTGGCGTCAATAAAGCTTCCTTTGGCGTCAATATGCCCCAAGACCTCGCCAAAACGATTGATAACCTGCCCGTCATGGTTTACCAAACCAATCGGATTGCCCTTAAAATCGGCAACCAGCCCTTTTTTGACGACGGCACCGAGCTGACGACCGTAGAAGCTGGCCAAATCGCCGTTGATTTTGCCGACGGCAACACCCTTTTCATTATAAACCTGCCCGTCAGGAAACAGGCGGCCGAGGAACTTTCCTTCCGGCGTCAGAAGCGTCGTCTTTTCATCCATCAAAACGCCGATAATTTCATTGCGGTTATTGGCGACCAGATTATTGGCATAGAGGCGGGCATCAGGCTGGCCGCTGATTGCGACCTTGCCGTTCGGCCCGACAACATTCATAAAATTGCCGTGCAAATCATAGGCATAAGTTTTATCCAAAACGCGGCCGATATAGCTGCCGTTTTTGCTGAAGACATCACCGTAAGTGCCGACACAGCCGACCGGCTGCTGAGACAAAGCGATAACCAGACCGTCAGGAGAAACCTGTCCCAAATATTCGCCGTCATAAGAGACCGCCACGCCGCTGCGAGCCACGCCGCCGATAATTTCGCCCTGCTCGTTCAGCACGGTTCCGTCCGGATTAACGCAGCCGACGTAAACGCCTTCCGGCGTGCGGACAATTCCGTCGGTTCCGACATCGCCGAGATAAGTGCAGGTATTGTCAAAGACCCGTCCGGTTTTAACCACCTCACCGACATAATTGTTTTCGGCATCAAGAATGACACCGTCCGGCATCGGCTTTAATTTTGTTTCCTGATTTCCTTTGCGGATTTTTCCGTCGGCTTCCAGATAACCGATATTTTTACAGCCATAGCCGACGACCAGTCCGCCGCGCACCAAACGGGCGATAACTTCCGATCCCGAGGGATCGCGCACCAGACCGTTGGAAAGGACACGCCCGACCGTTTTCATATCCTGAACGACGGTTCCGTCGCTGTTCAGGCGTCCCAAAACCGTTCCTTTCGGCGTAATCGGAATCATCCGGGTTTGGACCAAAGCACCCAGCGTTTTATCCTGAGTGCTGACGATATTGCCGTTTTCATCAACATAACCGATTTGATTGCCGTTTAAATCATAAACCTTGCCGTCCTCGGTCAAATAGCCGATAACTTTACCGTCTTTATCCAGCACCAGATTCACCAATTCACCGGCTTTGCCGATAACATTGCCGTCCAAGTCAACCAATGTGCCGTCTTCCAGCATCTTGCCGATAACGTTGCCGTTAAAATCGACCACATTGCCGTTTTCATCGATGTAGCCGATGACATTGCCGTCTTTGTCATAAGCCAGGCGGCGCTGGGCTCCGATATTCATATCCGCTACTTTGCCGATGACATTGCCGTCTTTGTCAACCACCGTTCCGTCGGGCAGAACACGGCCGATAATATTACCGTTGGCATCGCGGACATTGCCGTCTTCGTCAACATAGCCGATAACATTGCCGTCTTTGTCATAGACCAGACGGCGGCCGGGAATAGTGGCGGCCTGACCGATAACGTTGCCGTTGGCGTCAACAATGGAACCGTCCGGTTGGACTTTGCCGATAATGTTGCCGCCGGGGTCAATAACATTGCCGTCTTTGTCGATATAGCCCATAATATTGCCGTTTTTGTCATACGCGAGACGGCGCTGGGGCAGAGAAACGGCTTTGCCGATGACGTTGCCGTTTTCGTCAACAACATTTCCCGCACTGTCAACATGGCCGATGACATTGCCGTGAGCATCTACAACATTGCCGTTTTCATCAACATAACCAATAACTTTGCCGTTTTTGTCGTAAGCAAGCTTGACCTGTCCGCCGGCATTGCCGAGGATGTTTTTGCCGACAACCCGGCCGTTTTCATCGACAAAGCCGACGATATTGCCGTTTTTATCAACGACAGAGCCGTCTGGCATAACCACGCCGATAACATTGCCGTTTTCATCAACGGCAACCCGTCCCTGTTTGCTGACGCGGCCGATGACGTTGCCATCCGTATCCACAACTTCGCCTTTTTCATTTAACCGGCCAATAACATTGCCGTTCATATCGACAACGGAACCGTCAGGCTGGACACGGCCGATAATATTGCCGTTTTTGTCGTAAACGAAGCCGGCATCGACCGCCCGGCCGATAACATTACCGTTCAGATCCACCACCGTTCCGTCGGGAAGCATGCGGCCGATGATATTGCCGTCTTTGTCAACCACCGTTCCGTCAGGATTGACATAACCGATGACATTGCCGTTTTCATCATAAACCAGGCGACGGTTTTCGGCGACACCGATAACATTGCCGTTTTCATCAACCACCATTCCGGCAGAATTGACGCGGCCGATGACATTGCCGTTGGCATCACGGACATAACCGTCTTCGTCAATGGTACCGATAACTTCGCCGTTAGGGCCGATGGCATTACGCGTTTTCAAAGTGCCCTGAGCTGTCGGCGCATCTGTTTTTCCGGGCAGAGTCTGCTCACAGAAATTACAATCTTCTTTGCGGATGGCATTGCCTTCAACCGGAACTTTTGCCGATTTGGCGTTTGCATTGGTTAAATTGGCCTCATGCCAGGCAATGATAAAGTTGTTTTGAACGTTTCCGGGGACAACCGGCGACCAGCCCATGGTAATATCGCAGGTTTCATGCCCGCGCAAAGTTTTTCCCGAACAGTCGTCTTCAAAGGTAAAACCGTCAAACGGCGGTTCGGCCAGCTGAACGGAAATAATGCTGACGGCAGCTTTGGCGTTGGTACCAAGAGTCAAAACATTTTTGGCATCGGTTCCGAGCACGACCTGCCCCATTTGAACCGGGTTCGGCGTCGTGGTTATCGGCGGTTCGCCGTCATCAACCACCCCGAACTCAATATTATCCGTCGGACCGGTATCATTGGAAATGTTCAACGCATCATCGTTGTCCGTAAACACCGGCTCGGTATAATCCTCCTGAACCGGGCCGCTTTGCATCAGAAGCATCACCCCGATTACGAAAATTACAAACGAAGTAAGACCAACCACAAGAATAATGCGGTTGGTTTTCTTCACATAACTTTCGGAATGGGTTAAGACTTCTTTGCTCATTGCGTTCTGACTACACTACAAAATACACCGTTACGTCCAAGGCGGCTGCACACATTGTCGCCCGCTTCCAAACTTTTGACCGGACCGACCCGGAGGTGGAACAGTTCTTTTCCCTGCCCGTCTGCCGGCGCGTCAACCGAGAAGAAAGGTTCATAGCGGCTGAGGACATCAGGATATTTTTTCGACAGCTGGCTCCAAAGCGTTTCCAGATTGCCGACATTGGCGTCGGTTCCGAGTTCGATGGAAATATTGGAGCTGTCCGTATCGGCAAACCCCGCACCGAAACCAAAATTGCCGCCGGGCGCTCCGGCTCCGCTGCCGGCATATTTATTATTGTTGCGGATATGCTGCATTTTCGAATAATCAAATCCGTCATCGGGCCGCGGGCCTTGGTAATTGACATTTACATTACCGCCACCGCCATTGCCGTAACGAGGCACGACAATTTCACTTTGTCCGACCTGAATATCATACTGGCCGGGCATTCCGCCGCCAGCAGCCCCGCCGCCGTTAAACTCGCTGTCACTGCCGCTGCCGCCGGAGACCTGTCCGTTCCGAGCTTGCTGACCCGGCATTGCGGGAGGAACGTCCCAAGCAGAATCATCAAAATCGGTCGCATAAGTTGCATTTTCCAGACCGGCATCGTCCGAGCGGCGCATTTTCAGGCAAACAATCCGCTTGCCGTTGCGCAGAACCATATCGCCGATGCCTTCAACGATAATCAGACGGTTGTTCGGTCCTTTGGTGCGGAAGCCGACCGGAACTTCAATGCGTTCGACAATCAGGGTTACTATCGGACGCTGGGTCATATTCAGAGCTTTTTCGCCCAAATCAATATAAGTAAAGATATCATCGCGCCAGACACGTTCCGGAGCAATGACCACATCGTCAGGATTGGGAACATAGACCTCTATATCAAAGCGGAACTTGGTCGGGTCAAGCGGAATTTCCTTAATCCAGTCACTCCGTTGAAACCGCTTAGTAAAAAGGGAATCCGCCGAATGGCTGTTACCGGCCTTATAAGAAGACGCGTTCATTCCCGAACCGCCGCCGACGCTGCCGCCGACCATTCCGGCGCCGCGGGAGCCGGCCGGACCGTCAATGACATCAATATCAATAATCGAGTTGGTCAGGCGCTCGGTATTAACACCTTCGCTTCTGACATAAAAGACATATTTATTGCCGGAGCGGCCAAAGATAATAATGTTGGTATCGACGCCAACGTTAGCCCCTTTGCGCGGATAGAGCAAAATGGTGTTCGGGCCGGAAATCTGCCCGTCAAAAGTAGCGTTGTCACCGATATACATATCTTCAATCAGTTCCCACTGCGGAAAATTAAGCAGGGTAATCATTCCTTCGCGGAGACGTATCGGCAAAATCAGATCGGGCGACCAGTAATATTTGGAATAAGCCGGCTTGCTTTGACCTTCGCCCAGATTTTGCAGAGGATCAAGCCAGGCGGCCTGCGTCATTCCCAGAGAGTTAAAACCGGCATAGCCCAGGTTCATCGGCATATACTGCCCCTGGCTCTGGTCGGCATTCTGGTCAAGGCTGCCCATTGTCGCCTGAGAATAAGCCGCGCGGCTGAACAGAACCGCCAAAGCGCCGATAAAGAATAATTTGCCAACTCTCAAAATCATTTTTATATACCTTATAAACCTACTTAACTTTATTAAACGTCAACGAATAGCGGTCAACCGTGAAACCGACGGGATTATTCAGACGCTCGCCGTATTTAACGCTTTTGCGGCGATAGCTGACACGGAGCGAAGCCGTCCAGTAATTGATTTCCGGCGCCGTGGAATCAGGATACATATCCTGAGTTTCATATTCCACCTGCCAAAGTCCCTGCCCCAACTCGTTAACCGTGAGAATACGGACATTCCGCTGCAGGCTCCGGCTCCGAATTAAATCAATCGCCCGCTTGGCGGTTTTATTCAGAAATTCCTGATAAACCGCGGGAGACGACATCTCCTGAATGGGGCCGCCGGGCATCCAGCGGGCTTCCATTTCCGGAATATCACGATCAAAGGAACTGCGCTGGAGCACATATTCGCGCACAAAAACTTCGGTAATCGCCTTTTCGTCGGTCAGATTGCCGCGCACCGGCATAATGTTGTAAACCTGTTCGGACTTAGACTGAAACGTAAGGAGAAACGGCTCAATACGGAAGAGCGGCATAACCTGGGCAATCGCCAGCAGCAAAACGACATTGCAGCACAAGCTGATTGCGGTAATAATCGCAAAAGCACGAGCCGTCCACAGATAACGTTTTTCACCGACATTGGCAACAAAAACGTCACCGCTCTCACGCCGCGGTGCGGACTGGGGAGCGGTTTGGCCGCCGATTAAACGCTGCTGAGTATTGTTTCCGCCTAAACGATTGTCCATTTCATCAGTCCCTAAATTGTTTCAACAAACCAGTCGGGAAGCGTTTTGGGCAATTCAATCTGCATGCAGGCGCAAGGAGAAAGCTTAAGCTCGTCCACGCCTTTGCCGACGCCGACAGGCTCGGCTTCATAGTAAGAGCCGAAAACACCGCAGGCCGAGAGCAGCAACAGCAGGAAGAGCACGATAATTTTCTTAGACATGTCTTATCCTTTTAATCTATGTTTCGTGAGTACTCGTATAGATATTACGAAATTATACTCTTTTAAATTAAAAGTCTAATATCGTCTTGAGGAAATCCCCAACTTATCAACAGTCTAGAGAATTTCGACTTCAGCCTGCGAATAACGGACGACGGTAAAACCGATCGGATTGATTAAGCGCAAGCCGACAAATTCACGGCCGGGGATAAAGAAAGCGGTAACCGATGCGGTCCAGTAGCGCACGCTCAAAATTCGCGCTTTGGTCTTTTGGTCCACGGCATTTTGAGACAGCTCATAAGTTTTAAAGTCAACCTTCCAAACCGGGCTGCGCTCCCCGCCAAGCTTTCCGATGGAAATAATTTCCACCTCCCTGACCACGCCGTCGTGGCGAATCTGCCCCCAGATTGATTCCCGATACTGAGTAAATTCATTATACACCCGGGGAGATGAAAGAAAGCTTAACATTCCGCCGGGATACCAGCGGGTCTGCATTTCACGTTCATCATTAATGATGGTGTTACGCAGGATGACATACTGCTGAACAAATGTTTCCATCAACTGGTTTTTGGAGGCCATACGGTTGGTTATCGCTTCAGCGCGGACAATTCCGTCAGAAGTATCCTGATTGATAATCAGAAACGGTTCGACCGTCACCTGCGGCGCCAGTTTGAAAATTGCCAGCGACGTACTCATAAAAACCAGCAGTGAAACAATGGCGAAAAGAATAAACAGGCGCGACAGCCACATGTAATATTTGAGCTTAAATCCCGCTTTTTCCTGTTCGGTTTCACTGATGAACTCATGCGCCCGACCATTTGCATCCGTCAAAGACAGAATTTTGGTCCCTTCCAACATATTGTTCAAATCGCTCATCAGTTTCCCCGTCGCTTAATCTCAATACGCCGCACAGAACGGTATCGGATAAGATTTAAGCTGTTTTTCAAATTCTTCATCGGCCCGTTTCTTATATTCGGCGGTCACCTTATGATTGGCTTCTTCGGTTTTAATCCGTTCATCCAGTTCGGCACCGCTGTCCGTTACATCGCTCAAAGAGATGTAGGCTTCTTTATCTTTGCGTAAAGCGGTAAAGATATTCTTAATTTTATCCAGGCGTTCTTCAACAATCTCGTTATCAGAGACATTAACGGCCTCCATTTCTTCTACACCCTCGTTGACCAGCGTATTTTTGCGCCGGTTCAGCGTATCTTTGGTCAAATCATAATCGGCCTGGCGGGCCAGATTATAGTCGGCCGACGGTGTAAAGCCGATTTTTTCAAATTGTTCGAACAACGTTTCTTTGGCTTCGTCCACACTCAGTTTCAATTCTTCCAAGGCCTGGCGATAACTGATTTCCTGCTCGGCAAAAGTCAGGAAATTGCCAAACTGGTTATGATCAAGCATGGCTTTTTTATAGACTTCGTCCTGCATATTTTTGGTATAGGACGAATTATCCTGGCTGGCTTCTTCCGCCATTTTGCTCAAACGGTTAAAGACGGCGGCAGGCGCATCGTTAAAGAAAACGCCGTTGTCAGCCGCCTTTAACAGCGTTCCCAACTCACTGTGCGCCGCTCCACCGGCAAAATCCTGAAATGTTGCGACTTTGCCCTGCGCGGTTACTTCTTCAACTTTGTCTTCTACCGTTACATAAAACTTGCCCAACAAACCCGGCGTCCCTTTCAGGGTAATTTCATTGCAAACCGGCATCAACGACATGGCGGACGGGCGGTAAGCCTTCTGTTCGGCCGTTGCCTTACTCGGCAGAGCCTTGCTGGTATAAATTTTAAACTGTCCGTCGGCGTTATCGATATCGACAATCTGGTCATCCAATTTGCAGGGATAACGGCCGCCGCGCATAAAGGTTGCGGCCTCACCGCCTTCGGAAAGCAAAACCTTCAAATCAACATCTTTATCGACAAAGGCTTTGCCGTTCAAGATGCGTTTCCAGATTTCGGGCATTTTGGCCCCGCTGTTGAGGAAACCTTCACGGGTAATGCCGCCGTCGGCCGTTTTGCTGACATTTTCATAATCGACATCATCGAAATGAACCATTTCCCGCAGCGGCGGCAGATATTCCTGCGGCGCGTTTTTGGGAATCATAAAGTCACGGTCTTTGGCATAAGAACCGACAAAATATTCTTCATCAACTTTGCGGCAGTTGTCATTGGCACACGCCTGCTCAACCAACACTTTCTGGAACATGGAAGTCAACGGTTTGATAACGGCATCCGTTTTGGCATAAGCGCCGACGGCAGAAGAGAACTCGCTCAGGCCATCCACCGGAAGCGCCTGCAGCTTATCCATCAGGCCGTTATGAATTTCGGCAATCTTATCGCCGGCACGGCCGACATAAACAGCATCGCCGAGATTAAGCATTGACTTTTTGGCATCGTCAATCAACTGGTCGGCATAATTTTTGGTATCATCGGTCAGGCCGGTTGCGGTTCGTAAAATATTCAACAGACTGAACGGCGGAATTAATCCGTTGACTCCGGCTACCGGCAAGCCGATTTTTTCCTTGTAATAACTGATCAAATCCAAGGTTTTACGTGCATTGCGCTTGCTTTCAACATACTTTTTGGCTTCCGTCACTTTCTGATTGTAGGCCTGCTCAATCTGCTGAACTTGTGCAATATAACTGTTTTCAACCGCATCCATCTCGGATTTTACCGTTTCCAACTGCTGATTTAACCGCTCAATTTCTTTTTGCTTCTGCTCAACCTGGGTTTTAAGCGAAGCTGCGGTTTTTTCGCTGGCGGCGGCTTTTTCTTCATTTTCAGCACGCTGTACCTTTGCCAGAGCCATATCTTCGGTATCTTCCGCATTAACCTCCATGGTTTCCGATATTTCTCCCGTGGTATAGGTTCCGGTTTCAGCTTCGGTTGTCTTTTCTTCAACAACGGTTTCTTCTTCATAGGTCGTTGTTTCGGTCATTTGCGAGGTTTGTTCATCCAATTTGCGGTCAAGCTTGGCTTTTTCAGCCTGAAAATCTATCGGCTCAGAAGCGTTTGCGTTAACGGTGAAGGCCTGACGGCGCCCCGAATTAGGATACTGGGCACCAAAATACAGCGTCTGCGATAAACTGTATTTGACGGGCTGGTAAGCCGAATTATCACTGAACGGACGACGGAAAAGCGTTTTTTTCTGTCCGCTGTCGGTGCCTACCGTCGGCAGTGCGGCGGCGCCGTTTTCAGGATAGAGGCTGACTGAGCCGTCGTTATTGCTGTTGGTTTCAACCGGCATCAGCTTCTGGCGGGAAGCGGCTTCCGCTTCGGCGGCGCTTTGCTGTTCCGCCCGGTATTTCAGTTGTTTTATTTCGTCTTGATAGTCGGCAACGGCTTTATCGGTATCAAACAGGGCTTTTTTCTCCGTTGTCGCATTTCTTTTAACGGAATAGACCTTTTCCGTTTTTTCCGGCGAAACCTCGTAAGTTTCTTCATTATAGTCAATATCGGTTTTGCGCAGCATATTGTCTTCATCATCGCCGCGGCGTTCTTCCAAATCGACAATCAAACTTTCCTTGACTTCGACACCGGTATCGGCAGTCAGTTTATTCTGTCGGGCACTGTTCAGCTGTTCACTGTAGTCGGACAGCAACGTCGAGGCCCGTTCCATTTGCGTTTCCAGTGTTTTCCGGCGGCTTTCCAGCGGCTGCATCTTAGCGGCTTTGCTTTGCTGCGCCTGTTGCAGCAATTTATCGCGGCTGCTTTCCAGATCTTTCATTACCGAAGCCGGATCCGAACTTTGTTCTTCACTCTTTAACATTCCGGCCAGTTTATCAAGTCCGGCGCGGTTATTGGCACGCTCTTCTTCATCGTCAACCAGCAAATCGTTTAAAGGATAGGCAATATCGACGATAACGCTGCTGACGTCAAGCTGATGCAGATAATCTTTGACATTCTCATACTTGCCGTCAAGATACTGAGTATAGAAATTAATCTGGTCATTCCAGACGGGAAACTTCGTGCTCGGCATTCCCCATTGCGGCGATGCTTCATATTGATCCTGCGCCAAAAGCTGCGCCGCTTCGGCACCAATGTTAAAGGAAATCATCTGCGATTCACGGGTGGCCTTTTCAGCGGCAGCCGTCTGTTCCGGATTTGCCAAACTGGCCATATCCTGCTTTTCCAGATCGGCTTTAATGGTTTCCATGCTGTTGACATCGTCAATATCAATATCGGAGTTAATATCAATTGTTCCCAGTTCGTCGGTGTCAATCGGCAGCGATTCCTCCGACTTGGCAACTTCAAAAGCCTTAACGGCCCAGCCGGAAATTCCCCGGCGGGCATCATAGTCATTTATCGCCGCATCGGCAATGCTGCCTTTCCAAACCTGTTCAGGGTCGGGATAATAGCGTTTCAGGTATTGAATTGAACATTGGTCGGCAGCGGCAACGGCATCCAGAGCCTTCTGATGCAGCTGTTTATATTGCTCATAGTTTTCAAATATTCCGCGATAGCTGTCGAGTGCCTGAAGCAGATTATGAACGTCCAGTGCATCCTGCGCTTTTTCGTAAAGCGGGGCAATTTTATCAAGTTCAAGAACTTTTTCCTCATTCCCGGCAAAAGGCGAAGCAATCAGCGGTTCGGAAGCATCTTCAAAACTGACAGTGCCGTATAAGGAAGGATCATAAACATATTCTTCGTCATCATCCTCCTCTTCAACATCGGCTGCCGCCGCTTCATTTTCGGTTTTTAATTTGAAATCAGCCTGCGTTATCATTCCCAATTGGCCGAAAGCCAGCGTTTCACTGGTTGAGACTGCGCCGAGAGAAGCCGTTTTTATCGGTTCATCACGCCACAAAGACGAGGTTTTAGCGGCCTCTTTGGCTGCTTTTTCTTTAGCTTTACGCTCCTTTTTGGAGACATAGGGCGCAGGTTTTACCTGTTCACGAAGCATCAGCGCCGCTTCGTACTGGGCTTTCATCGCCGTTACTTCCTGCGTAATTTTAAGAATGCTGTCCATGGTTTCGTAAGCATTAAAGGCGTTTTTGCGGGCGCCGTTCTCGTCATCGCCGCTTTCGGCACCGTCACCGCCGCCACCGCTGAACGTAGCGCTCAGCGATTCAACCTGAACCGCCAAATTAGGCATTTCCTGCTCAAGCAGGCGCACCGAAGTATAAATTTCAATAACAGTATCCTGATAAAATTCTTCGGCTTTTTCCTTATAAGCCACACAGGCGGCAAAGCTGTCGGCATCTTTTTCGCAATCGACCGGATAAGCCAGGAACAGCGTATATAAAGCCTTTTTCACCGATTCAGCATCATAAATATCGGCGATTTTGGATTCCTGAATCGTCTTGGAGCCGGGAATAGCCTGCTTTTCCTTTTTCTTGAACAGTCCGCCCATAAAGCCGGTAAACTTGTCCATATATTTCTTTTTGGCCGACTTGGCGGCTTTGGTCATATTATTGGCATAAGTCTGAGCCTGAGCGGCATACATCTGAGCCGTCGCTCCGACATTTTCAAGACTGAAAGTAACGTCCGTCGGAGCATCGACCGTCGGCGTTACCGGTCCCGGCGGGAGCAGGAATGCATGAGCCGTCAAGCCGGAAAATATAACCAGAGAGGAAGAAAGCGCCGCAATTTTAGTCAATTTAATCATTGTTTCCTCCTACTTTAACAGCCCCGTCACACCGCTGCTGTTAAGATCCTTAGCGGCTGAACCGGCTTCTTTGGCCAAATTCAGAATGTTTTCTTTATTTATTTTGCTCGGCTTTTTATATTTATAATCGTCCAGATTAAACTGGGTAACGTCTTTGCTCGGGTCTCGCAGTTTATAAACCGTCAGTTTAGCCAAATCCATCGCGCTGCGCATTTTCATATCTGCAATCAGCATCTGGGTATAGACCAGCAAAGTTTCCATATTTTTGACTTTAAGCTGGGTGTCCATGGCAATTGCGGCCGTGGCGCCGTCCATCATGGTTGCGCTGTTAGCCGTCTCCTGCGCATCTTCATTTTTTTCGTAACGGTTAATTCTGACCTGCAACGCCGTTGCATAGGCGGTCAGCACATCGTTTACCGCGGTTTTGTTACGGTATTTTCTTACCTTTTTGATATTGGCGGAAGTAATGTCCTCGTTTTCGGGAATAAAGTTATTGGCAATCGTTTTATTCAGTTCGGCGGCAGACTGCTTGTTGCCGAACAAAGATTTGAAAGCTCCGGCCGCTTCGGTTGCCAGCCCCATGCTGTCAGCCGCGGCAACATCGCGGAGATTTTGGATTTTGGCGTCAACTTCGGCAATCAAAGCATCGCTTTTGGCCTTTTCTTCCGCTTCGCGTTTATCAAACTGTTCCTGCAGAAAGCGAATAGTCTCATTATTAGAGATAATTTTGGTTTCCAGTTCTTCTTTACGGGAAGGATCCTCGGCAATCATCTGCTGATAGGCCGCATTGTTGTCCTGATAAGATTTTATCTGCCCCTCAAATTCGGTTTTGCGGGCCGCGGCGGCGGCTTCATATTCGGATTCAAGCGACGAACGCTCATTTTTCAGCTGCAAAAGCTCTTGCGCCGACTGGGTTTTGGATGCCGCCGCAGAGACCGCCCCGGCAGCACTTCCGGCCACACCGGCAACGCTTTCGCCAGCGGCTCCCGTTACATCGCCGACGGTTCCGGTTACTTCGCCCTGAATGTCAGAGACGGTTGAAGTTGCCGTATCTTTAACGGAATTGACGGCTCCGACAGTGTCGCTGATGGTCTGGTCAACCAACGCCTTTTGTTCTTTAACCCATTTGGCCATTTCGACCACGCCTTTGCCATAGGCGATCATGGTCTGAATGGTAGTAGATTCTTCAAATGCCGTCTGTGCCTGCTTGGCCCATTCACTGACGGTTTCCTGCGCTTTATTGGCGGTGTGGCTGATGTCAAATTTAATGGTGGCAGAAGCCTCCCCTCCCACAACGGCAAAAAACAAAGCCAAAGGCAGTATGTGTCCGAGCTTATTCATCTTCATCCTCCTCCGGCACAAAAGAGAACTGGCGGCTGCTTTGCGTGGTTTTGAACTCAAACAGGGCAGCGTTAATAATCATGATCCGGCGCCAACGTTCTTCCATTCTGAGCGCGATTTCCTTAGTATTTTGGAGAATTTCCCGACTGTCCTTATGCTCTTTGTCTTCCGACTTTTCTTTGGCAAGATTGGTGCGGATTGTAAAAGCCTGCGCATAAAGGTTGGCAAAGTTTTCACGCTGAACGGCCGCCATTTTTTCGTCCTGTTCCTTGGTCACTTCAACGGAATTGACCGCTTCGGCCTGTCCGTCGGCAGAAACCGAACTCTTCGGCCGCTGGGCAAAATAGTTGGTTTTGACAGCATCCCGAAGTTCTCCGGAATCATTGGTATCAACCGTGGTCATAAAACCGGGCAGTTTGCCGCCCATCGTATTTAAAGCGCCTTCGGGGTCGCTGGCAATATTTTTGGCGGCATCTGCTTTGTCCTTAACGGCCTGAATATTGCTTTGAGCTTCATTTTTAACGTCATTTACCGTTTTGGCGGCATCTTTTATCGGCCCGGCAACGCCTTCAGCCGCAGAACGCAGATCCGCCTGAATTTCATTCAGGTCATGCTGAATGCTTTCGGCCTCCTTAATACCGGTTTTAACAGTACCGATAACTGTCTGCGGAGCCTCAATGTCCGCCCGGGCGACAGAGGAAAAGCCCAATATCGCCAGCGGCAAAGCCCAATATGTGACGAAACGCTTTATCATTCATCTTCTCCCTCTGTTTCACCGAGGTCTTCCTTGGTGAAACCGCCGACCTGATTGAACGCGTCAATGCTTAACTGAGCCGCAGCCATTGCGCTTAAGGCGTTAAGCAGCGTTTGCTCGCCGCTGTTGGTCATGGCCAAGCCGCCGGAGTCATCACGCGACGTCGAAGCGCTGGCCAATGTTTCTTCCCGTTTGTCCTGTACCTGTTCCTGATATTTGGCGGCAATAACCTTTTGCTGCATGCTTTCGGCTACCGTTGCTATGGCAATTTCCGCCGTAGCTTTGGTGAATAGCGCTTTGCCTTCCTCCGCAACCTGATTGTCACTGTCAGACTGGTGGGTAATCAACTGTTTCAGGCAGTTCTGCATAACCGAAGTATCCTGCAGCTGATCAACCCCGATGTTGCAATAGTCAACAATCGTGTCTGGAATAATCGTCTCTTCATATTCGCCGTTATGAATTACACCGTCGGGAATGCTTTCACCGCTGTCTTCCGCACCGAACATCAGGGTTTCGGAATAACTGCCGGCAGCCAGATTGACGGATTGTTTCAGCTCAAAGAGCGAAGCCTGATTGTCTTTTTTTATCGTTGCGCGCTGGCGGAAACTGCGTCTGGCCGGTTGGGTTTTAACCGCGGCAGGAGCGGCTTCAACGGCGGCTGACGGCGTTGCTGCCGATGTTGCCGGAGCTGCGGCCTGACCGGTTGCTGCGGCGGAAACTGCGGACGGAGCTGCTGAAGCGTGGGTGCGAATGCTGCGACCGACGGCCTGGGTTTTAACCGCGGCAGGAGCGGCTTCAACAGCGGCTGACGGCGTTACTGCCGATGTTGCCGGTGTTGCGGCCTGACCGGTTGCTGCTGAGGAAACCGCAGCCGGGGCTGCTGAAGCGCGAGTGCGAATGCTGCGGCCGACGGCCTGGGTTTTAACCGCGGCAGGAGCGGTTTCAACAGCGGCTGACGGCGTTGCTGCCGATGTTGCCGGTGTTGCGGCCTGACCGGCTGCTGCAGCGGAAACTGCGGCCGGGGCTGTCTGAAGGGTGCCGGTTACGGTTGAAACGGCCGACGATTGGACAGCGACAGTTCCGGCTGTCATATCTTTGCGGCCGAACGGACGGCGATTGAGTTGTTTTCCGCCGGTGACCGTCTGAGCTGCGCCGGTAACCGCGGCAACAGGCTGCTGCGCCGGCATATCTTCCGGGACAACCACAGCCGACATGTCTCCGGCAGCAGGCGCAAGAGCTGTTTCGGCTTCCTCTGCCGGTTCAGCGGCAACATCGCCGGCGGCAGGAAGCGTTTCAGACACGGCTTCAGAATCTGCAGCCGGCATCTGTTCATAAATCTTTGCGTCAGAATTGATTCCGGCTTCATATTGTGCAACATAGTCATCGACAAAACTGCTGTCGGCGGCGGCACTGCCGGATTGTCCGCCAATGGCCGACTGGAGTTCGTTCTTTTCTTCACGAACGGTTCCGACGGCATCGCCGACTGTCGATTTGGCGTCGTTGACGGTTGATTTTACTTCACCGACCGTTGACTTGGCATCGGCAATTGCTCCCTGTGCGGTTGCTTTGGCATCGTTTACCGCGGCCTGAGCGTCGGCAGCCATTTGTTTGGCCTCGTCAACCTGAGATTTGACGTCGTTGACCATGTCTTTGCCTTCCTGAATTTTCTTTTCGGCGTCTTCTTTCAGTTTTTTGGCTTCTTCCATGGCCTTTTTGGCTTTTTCAATTTTCTTTTTCTGTTTTTCGAGTTTTTCTTTTTTCTCTTCTAATTTTTTCTTCTTTTCTTCCAGGCGTTCTTTTTCTTTCTGGAGTTTTTCGGCTTTTTTCTTGGCTTTTTCGAGATTGTCACCGGCAAATTTGGTTACGGAGGATTTGGCATCGCCGATGGCACTGTTCATTTTGCCGCCCAATTTGGTGGCTTCGGTTACGATTTTGGACTGTTTGACCAGTTCGATTTTGGAGGAAATTCCCTCTTTAATTGCAGTCAAATCCAGCGTAGGCCATTGCGCCTGTGCCGGAGAGGACAGAGACATGAGCAATGACAACCCGAACAGGGTTATCAGTTTTTGATGTTTTAAAATACTCATTGCAACCTCCATACGCCAAGTAACCGTATATTTTAATAATACCAAAATTTGCGCCATTTATAAACGCCTAATATGCATATCAGCCAATATTTAAATATTTTGTAACAAAGTTCGCTTCGCCGTATTCCTTAATCAGTTCTTCAACCAGCAGAACGTTCTTACGGCCGGAATTGTACAGTTTCAGATACGGCCCGAGACCGCTTAAATCGACGTCCAGAATAACGGATTCACCGGTTGCCGGGCGGGAAAGCAAAATCGCATAAGGAAAATCGCGGTAGCTTTTGCCGAAAATAAAGTCGATTTCACGCTGGGTCAGGTTCCAGTTGGCATAGTCTTCCGGCATGGCCTGCGGGTTACGGAAAAAGATGACGGTTTGACACTGACCGCGAATAACCTCGCCGACACCGAGTTTGTCAATGATGTTCGGCTGTTGGAAGGCGCAGAGGTAAGCCTGACGTTTTTTACGTCCTTCCTGCAGACCGATGATAAAGTAATCGCGGAACATCGGGTGTTTTAACATCGGCGCGGTTTCATCAATCATAATCAGCGAGGGTACGCCGGTATCACCGGTTTCGGCCATAATACGGTGCATGATGTAGCTGATGACGGCCGGAGCCAGCGTTTCATCTTCAAAAATATGGGTAAAGTCAAAAGCCATAAAGCGTTTGCTGGCCAGGTCCAGGCTGTCGTTTTCGGCATTGAAAATGTTGCCGTACTGGTCAGGATTAATCCAGCGGAAGAGCTCGCGGCGCATATTGCCGGTTGGCGAAAAACAGCTTTTGTAAAGGTTTTTCAAAATCCGTTCCTCGGGTTTCAGATAGTCAAACGCCGTGGTCACCGCGCGGCCGATTTCCTTTTCGGACAGGGCATCGTCAACCATGGTAATCGCCTTCAGCCAGCGGCGGAGAAAGGCGCGGTTGTTCGGCGTGTTGCGGCAGTCAAACGGGTTAAGAGAGACGTTTTTTTCATCGCCGTCAAAACCGACATAAGCCCCTTGAACCGCGCGGGTAAAGATTTCCGCACCGCGGTGACGGTCAAAGAAGAAAACTTTCAGGTCATGGTGGCGCATCGCCTGTCCGGCAAGGAAGGTCAGCAAAGTGGTTTTACCTTGTCCGGTCGGACCGATAATGCAACAGTGGGCCACAGCGGAATCTTCGGTTGAAACATGGAATTGGAAACGGTAAGCCGAACCGGAAGTGGTGCGGAAAATGGAAATGGCTCCCGGACCCCAGTCACTCTTCGGCAGGCCTTCAGACGGTTTGTCAAAAGAAATGGCCATGGCGACAACCCGTGACAAATAACGATAAGTGCGCGGATAAGCGTCATAAGTCGGAAACTGGTTAAAGAAAGCCGCCTGAGCCACCCAGCCTTCCCGAACCGGAGTAACGCTGAAGAGACGGCAGATGCGCTGCACTTCGCTTTCGCCGAATTCGATTTCCTCCATGGTTTCGCCTTTGATAATAATGTCCATGGCATATTCGGTCAGCGCCTGATAGTCGGCGTCGCTGTCTTCAATGGCAGACAGGGCTTCACTGTATTGATTGATGACATCCGGCGAAAAACTGGTCACTGCGGCCATGCGCTGCTGCTGCATCAGCAAAGCGCGGGCGTGCGGTTTGAAAATAGGCTTAACGTTATGAAGCATGGTCAGTTCGCAGTCAATCGAGAGCAGCGAGGCAATCATTCCCTCGTCCATATAATCGCCCGAACTGCGAATGCCCATAACAATGGCAAACATTTCCTTGTCGCCGGAGAAGAATTTAATCAGCCCTTTTTCATCGGTAAAATGGATATGGTCGGCAGTCAGCAGTTCATTGAGCTGATATCCCTCGGCTCCGCGCACTTTGGGCATCGGCTTGGAGAGCGGGCTGCAAATCTTGGAAAAAATTGCCAGCGGGCTGTCGGCAGCGGCACTGTCTTCAGTTTCAAACATCGGTTTAACGCCGTAATCGTTCAAAGTGGCGAGCAGTGCCTGAGAAGCGTAGTTGAGATCTTTCAGTGCCTCAGGGCGGTCAGCCACGGAAAGGACGATATAGTGGCCGTTGCTGTAAACGCGGTCCAGATTGTTGCGCCAGGTCATGGAAATCTGCTCCAGCAGCTGGTTGCCGAAATCGCCGCTGTCGGCTTCCATGGAAATTCTTTCGCGCAGGGTAATCACCCGGCAGACCACCTGCAGGTCGGACATTGAATCAATCCATGATTTGCGCGCCTCCATCATGGACAGGCTTTTTTCATCCGTCACAAACGACAAATCGACCCCTTCAACCTTGAACACGCGGGCAAAAGAGCCGTTATAGCAGCGGATGGTTATGCCGTCGGCCATCAGCTTGTTAAAGGGCAAAAAGTCAGCCACCCGGGATTCCTGCGGCTGAGGCAGAATAATCCGGCCTAATTTGGTGGCCCATAATCCGGCAAAAGCGGCCGCGGAAACAAAGCCGATGACGGCGACCGCAACCTCAATGCTGGACAAGCCTTGAACAAAAATCGTAAAAAAGTCAAAATCAGGGCGCAAATTTATTCCCCTTTTCTTTATAAAGGTTGTTACTAATCCGGCGGCATTGGCCGAAAGCCTGAATCATGGAGGAAATGTGCGGTTCTTTGCCGCCCCAGAGCACAATAACGCCGTGCGCGGCAACAATCGTTACAATGAAAATCAGCGGGTTCATTTTAAACACGCCCATGCACATAAACATCAGCGGAAACTGAATGCCCAGATTTAAAAGCGTCGGCAGGAACGGCCCCCACAAGATCTTGGGAGGATTGGCTACGGCTTTTAATATCATTTCTCTCATCGCGACAAATCCTGACGTTTGGTTTGATTCTAGCGCAATCTCATTTAGTTGCAACAAAAAGCTATACTTAACAACACCCTGCCCGTCGTTGAGCCTGCGTTTCAAAAACGAATCTCAACCGCCGGGAAAGGGTTTCCCTTATTGTTCAGTATATCCTTTTTTTATGAAAAATCCCTTAACACGGGGACAAACAAGACAGGAAAGGAAAATGCGGACAGCATAGCGCCACATAAAAAAGGATGTCCGAAGACATCCTTTTTTAGCTATCAGGTTTGTGCATCAAAATTATTTTGAAGGAGACGCCATCTTGAAACCGCATTTTTTACAAGCGGCAGTAAGATTAGCATCTGCATCTTCCGGTGCATAAAAGCATTCTTCTTTCGCTCCTTTTTGTTTACACCATTTTTCCATTTCTTGATTTGCCGCTGCATTTGCCGCTGCATTTGCCGCTGCATTTAATTTATTCTGCAATTCTTTCATACAAGATTTATATTCACTTTTTGTATTCTTGTTAGCACAGATTTTACAATCAGCGCGGACTCCCTCGCTCTGTTTATCACAAAGATCTGAACGCTGTTTTTTATCTGCATCTGTCATTACATCATTAGATTTTTGCGTTGTTGCCGCAGGCTTTTCTTCCTTTTTCTCCTCTTTCTTTTCTTCTTCCTTCTTACCGTTCAGGGCTTCTTTGACACTTTCAGCCGTTGCGCGGTTATATTCGTTGACCAGCTCGGTTTTAACCTTGTTGCCTTTGGCATCGTAGGTCACTTTATTACCCGCGCTGTCAGTAACGGTTCTGGAACCGTCCGGGCTTTTAACAACCGTTGTACCGTCTTTGGTGGTTGTGGTGGTGCCGTCCTTATTGACTGTGGTTACAGTCTTACCGTCTTTGGAGGTGGTGCGAACCGAACCGTCGCCAAGAGTTTCGACCTTTTTGCCGTCAGCGGTTGTCTGCGTGTTTTTAACATAGCCGGAAGTCTTTTTAAAGGCCTCTTCTTCGGCTTTAGCCTGTTCTTCCCGTTTGGTTGCATCACTGCGGAAATCAAACATTCCGTTTTGTTTACTTTGTTCCGCGGTATCCATACCTTCGGTTACCGCCGTTCCGACACCGAAGCCGACACCGAGAATTTTACCCAAAGCCCCGTCACCGCCGATAGACTGGCCTTCATTGGCCGCATTGGCTACGTTTTTAACCGAGTTCGAGGCATTGTTGGCAATGTTGCCGACTTTGTTAATTCCGGAGAGAATGGTCGAACCACCGCCGGCTCCGTCATTTTCAAGCCATTTATTAACGCCGGTTTTATTATTGTTCACCGTTTCTTCCATTTGTTCCATATATTTCTTTTCCTGCTCACTGCAGTTACCGGCATTACATTTTTTCGTTAACTTATCAAGCGTTTCCTGAGCTTCGGCCCGGGCCTCGCGCGCCGCATTGGTTGAACCGGCGTCACGAATATTGTTAGACAGATTACCGGCATTGGTCGCAATATTATTGGCCAGAACTTGCCCGGAGTTGACAATCGTACCGGTTGCATTGGCCACAGCGCCGGCCGCATTAATAATACCGTCCAGTCCGCCGCCACCGCTCTTAATCTGAGCGGTCATATTGGAAACCGCAGATTTAACATTGCTGACCGTCGATTTGGCCGCTTTATACATATCGCTGGCATTGCGGACCGCATTTAAACCGGCCGTAATCGAGCCTTTCAAATCTTTTAGTGACCACTTCTGCTTTTTCCCGGTAACCGTGACTTCCGGCAAAATCTGATTACAGAAAGTGCTGTTTTTATCCAAATCTTCATCGCAGTCGGTTACCTGACCGTCACTGCCCTGAATATCAGAGAAACCGGCCGGCAGATATTTACCAAAACGCAGGGTATTATCTTTGCCGGTGGTAAAATACTCGATAAACGGCGTCATCATCGACAAGAGGAACAAACCGATACCGATGTTGGCCAGGTGTTTCCAGTTCATTTTTCCGAAAATAGCGGCATAAGCAAGCGCAACCATACCGAAACCGGAAATAATGTAAGCGATGACCCGCAAATCGGCCAAGGTGGTGGTGGCTTTGCAGGCAATCAACAGAAAGACGTTACCGCCGATTTCATCCGCGCTGCACATTTTCGGCGCATTGGACTGAGCTTCGGCCAAATCTTCCTTGGCCTGCTCAATGATGCCGTCGGCATCATCCGCAGCGGCAATAGAGGCCTCCTGCGCATCTCGTTCCGCCATATATTCGGCAGCCGCTTCATCTTCGTCCTGAGCATAAAAAGCATTGGCTTTCTGGTTGGCCGCATCTAAAGCCGTTTGAGCAGATTCCGCACTGGCTCGGGCAGCAGCCAAATCGGCCAGATCTTCATCGTCGCATTTGCCTTTGGCGCATTTTTCTTCAAGTTTTTCAATCTTTTTATTGGCCTTTTTCAGGTCTTTTTCCGCCGATTTCTGTTCTTTTTCAATAGCCTTGCGCTGCTCTTTTTCGGCTTTGGCTATGGCTTTTTCTTCTTTCTTAGCTTCTTTTTTGGCGGCTTTATTGTCTTTCTTAACGTCTTTCTCGACTTCTTTCTGATTTTTTTCAGCTGTTTTCAACTCTTGCTGAGCCTGCTTCAACGCTTCATTGGCCGCCTTCATTTCTTCCGGCGTGCTGGCGTTTTTCAAGCGTTCCTGAGCCGCCGCAACACCCTGCTGGGCCTGCTTGGTCAGCGCTTCCATATTTCTGACGCGTTCATCCCCGGCATTCAAGGTGTCGGCATATTTTTCTTTGGAGGCGTCACGCTGGTCATATCGCTGCTGCTGCGCATCATAAATTGCCCGGGCTTCGTCACTTTGTCCGGCGGCGGCATTACGTGCCTGATTTTTGGCAATTGTTTCCTGAGTTTTTTTATCCAGTGTGCTCCAACCGATTTCTTCTTCATCGGGAGTTTCTTCTTCCACCTGAGCAACAACGTTAACAACTTTACAGCTGCCATCGGCATTACAGCCATTCGGACAAGCAGGACTGCATTCGACAGCATAAGCCGGAACTGCCGCAAGGCTCAAGCCGAAACCAAAACAAAGCAGAAATGATAAATTTTTTATCAATTTAAGTAAGTTTCTCATAGCAGCCTCCTTGTTTAGTTCCGTCTCTTTAATAATTTTTTTCAGCCGATATAATATAAAAGCTTTCAGCTCCGTGTGATTAAATCATTTATCACTTTTTACTGTCATCCGCACTAATCAAACTGTCCGTTATCATTTCGTCGGTGATGACATCGCTGTCAACCATATAGTTGATGATACCGGCGGTCAGCGCAATAACGACCAAACCTATGATGATCGCAACCAGCCATTTCCAGTTCAGGGTTCCGAAAAAGCCGCCGATAGCAATCGCGACAATACCGAAACCGGACACGGCATAAATAATCTCCCGCATTCCGCCGAAAATTTTAGCTCCGTGATTGGTTAAATCACTGAACAGGGCCTTATCTTCAGCAAAGGAGTTTGTTGCAAATAAAATTGAAGAAACAGCAAACACCATTACTGAAAAGACCAGGAATTTCTTTAATTTTACGCACAACATCTTCTCACCCTTTTCCCGTAAATAATTTCTGAGCTTAGCCAGCAGATAAGCAAAAGGGAGGGTATATGGCGTATGTCTCGTTAAGTTTTCCATAGTTCCCTCCCTTTAGTTATCATTAAGCAGCTAAGCGCTGATTAAATTTTACCGAAAGTCGTTGCCAAGCCGGCATCGGTAGAACCGGTTGCATATTCAACGATTGAACCGGCAGCAGCCAGAATACCCAGACCAACGGCCAAGCCGGCAAACCAAGTCCATTTTACTTTACCGATAATGGCCTGGAAGGCAATACCGACCAAACCGAAACCACCCAGAATAAAGGTAATGGTTTTTACGTTATCGAATACGTTACGGGTTTTTGTCTGCGCCGTGCTCATCAAGCTGGCACCGTCAGCCCAGGCATCCCCGCACAAACCCATTGCAACCAACAAGGTCAGGCAGCAAAGAGTTAAAATATTTCTCTTTAAAAATTGCATAATCTTTCTCCTTCAATTAATTTAGCAAAACTTCTTATACTCTTTTAGGATAGCTAATTTTTAGCATTTTTACCAGCCTAAAAAGACTTGGACAAAAAGAGATAACTCGTTGTTTTAATGTAATAATTTTTCCTGTAACAAAAAATTCACAGAAGTTAAATAAACCTAAACACCTTATTTCTACCCCTAAAAAGTAAATTTTTCTCTAATAAAGCCGAAATCAGAAAATTACTTTCCGGGAAAGCAAAGCCCCTATATTCCGACAAACGGAAAAAATTTTTTCAAAGCTTTGTGCATAAAATTATATCTGCTTGCCAAGAGTCGCATATTGAATTATCAAGGCTTTAGAGGGATTTTATTTTATGGGAAAAACGAGTTTAAAAACTTTTGTTTGCAGCTTTGTTTTCTCTTTGTTCACGATTTTGAGCGTAAACAAGGAGTTTTTCAGTGTTCCCAAACCCTCTGACACTGAAATTAAAATTCCCAACAAAAATATTTCCCTGTTTTTCAAGAGCCTGCCCTCTCCCGCCAAAGCAGCCAAAACCATTCCGGTTAAAAAAATTGCCTTGTCGGTGCCCGTTTCTCCCTCAACGGAAAAACTGTCTGAAGTTTCGGCAGAAGACCCCATCCCTCTGACTTTTGCCGGCAACGACATTGAATTTGACCTGACCGAAAAAACCGCAGAAGCTTCTGTTAAGGCCGCAGAGGCCGTTTCCACGCCTCAGCCGGCTCCGCAACAGACGGTTTCCAAGGCGGAACCGGCGGCTCCTCCGGCTGAAAAACCGCAGACCATGGAAGACAAAATTGCGGCAAATTATCAGGAAATTATCGGCAGCGCTCCGCCGGTTGACGAAAGCGAATTACAGCAGCCGATTGAAGACCCGGTTCCGTTCAGCAACAAAATCGTTCAGGCTAAAGTTCAGATTATCCGCCCCAACGAAGAACGGACCCGGAAGAAGAAAATGACCACCGTTTCCCAAGAGCCGGAAACGGTTTTGGCGCAAGCGGACATTCCGATTACGCGGGAAGAAAAAGCCGAGCCGGCTCCCAAACCGGAGAACATTCTCGCCCCCGAGATTGCGGAGGAAGAGGAAAGCTTTATTATCGCCCGCGTTCCCGATGAAGACGACAGCGAAGAAAACAACGAAGACAACCTTGTCTCCGACAAACCGCTGCCGCCGACTTTCAAAGTCGCCAAAGCCGCACCGAACCCGGATACGGCGCCTGATTTTCCGTCCAAAGAGCAAATAAAAGTTTCCGCCGGGGAGCCGGAGAACCTGCTTATTCCGCTGGAGAAAGACCAGAGCGCCAAAATCGAGACCGCAGAAGCCAAAATTATCGACACCCCGAATGCCGATAAGCTGGCCATGCTGACAGGGAAAGCGACAATTCGCAGTATGACGGAAAATCAGGCGCCGGCAGAAAAGAAAGAGAAAGACGACGCAACTTCCGGCTGGACTACTATGGCGGAAAAGAACAATGAAGACAGCGTCTGGGTTGCGGCCAAAGGCACCGGGCATCAGAGAAACCGCCAAATAACCAAAGAAGCGTATTTTAAAAATGCCGACAATGTCGCCGTCAAACAGGCAATCGAAGCAGACAAAAAGCTAAAAAAAGGCGGCAGCGGCGAAGTTAAAGTCGCCTCGGAGGTCGTCAACAACCTGCTGATACCCATTCCCGAGGATATTTTGAACGACCCCAATCTGACGCCGCAGCTGGTTTCCTCTGAAAAAGACAAAGACATCGAGCAGCAAGTCAGCGAACAGGAAGCAGCCGAACAGCCGGCTCCCGCGAAGCAGACGCAAACTTCGTCTTCAGGAAAGGAAAGCGGTGGTCTGTTTAAAAGCATTACGTCAATTTTCAGCAAAAACCAGACCGCAGACGGCAGCGCCAAAGACGAAAACGGCGGCGGCCCCAGCTTTTTTGACCAATTTACCGGAAAATCGCGCCAAAAGGCGGCGACCGGAAAAATATTACCGACCGAAATACGTCTTGCTTTCCAACCGAACCGAGCCGAAATTTCCGGGGTTACTCTGAAATGGCTGCAGGCTTTTGCCAATAAGACAATAGAAGAAAAGAACGTCGGACTGGAAATCAGGATTGACGGCAGCAGTTCATATGAGCTCCAGCAAAAGCGGCTCAATCTGCTCAACAACATTTTGGCGTCAAGCGGGGTCGATTACCGCAAAATCAATACGGTTTTCACCACCAGGGAGCCCAATTCATTTATTATTCGGACAGTAAGACTCAACAATTCTAACGGAGGCATAAAGGAAAATAACGAGTGGCAAGACTACTATAAGGCCTGGTAAAGCCTTGGTAATAAGTTATGGCTTACGCTTGATTATTTATTTTTCAATATGTATTATAGGTAAAAATATGACAAAATATAGCTTAGGAAACACAGATATGAGCATAAATTTTCGGTTAGCCGCCGGATTACTGGGGGTATTTGTCCTTACCGCCTGCATGGGAACTTTGAGCCACCCGGTCGAAATTCCGCCGGAAGAAGTCGAATGTGACGAAAACGGCAACAAAGTCTGCACCCAAACCAATGCTGCGGCTCAACCGTCCGGCGGCATGCAGGACAGCGAATTTGTCAACTATACGAAAGTTGCGGCGGATTACCGCGAATACGGCGAAAGAACACCGCGCGACCAGAATATTGTTGACGGCGGTGCCGGAAGCAACATGTCTGCGGCTATTCCTCCGTCTATCGAGAGCGAAGTTGTCGATTATGAAGAAGAAATCAAGGAAAACGATACCGGAATGTCTAACGGCAGCGGCGAATATAACGCCGAAGACCCGGTAGAAGACTGGCTGGCCGAAGAAGGGCAGACCCTGAAAGACCTGCTGACCGAATGGAGCGAAAGAGCCGGCTGGAGATTAATCTGGAATTCCAACCGCAATTACACGCTCACGGCCGGTGCGATGTTCCGCGGCCGTTTTGCCGATGTCAGCTCCGCGTTAATCAGAGCTTTTGCCAGAGCCCGGCCGGCGCCGATTGCCACTTTTTACAAAGGAAACCGCGTCTTAGTTGTTGAGACCATGGAGGATGAAAATGCTTATGAATAAGATTACCAAATACAGCTTGGGCGCTTTAATGGTCGCAATTGCGGGTTCCTGTTCGCTTTCAACCAAAATGGATGCGACCATTGACCGCGAGGTCGAAGCAACGACGCAATTGAAAGAGACGGCCAAAATTCCGGACAAAGCTCTTAACGACGACGTGGTTCGCGTCAAAAACGACATCTGGCTCGGCGATTCAAGCCAAATAGAATATGAAGGCCAGCCTATTCCGTCATATCTGGAAGGGAAAGACGGCATTACCTTAATCAGCAACCGTCCGATTACGCTGTATGAAATTGGCGATATGATTAACAAAATTACCGGAATGCGCGTCAGTTACGCAACGCATTTGGAAAAAGAAGTTTTAAGCAACGGCGCCAAAAACAAGCCGACGGCGCAAGCTATCAACGCGGACTGGACCGATCCCAGCAAGATGCTGGTTTCCTATCAGGGACCGCTGAGCGGGCTGTTGAACGAAATCGGTTCCCGTTTCGGCATTTGGTGGAAATATGACCGTAAAGAAATTTATTTTTACAAATTCGTTACCAGGACTTTCGTTTTATATACGCTGCCGAGCACGCCGTCCCTTTCGGTTAATGTCGGCGGTTCTTCACAGGGCAGCGGCGGTTCGTCTTCCATCTCACTGCAAAGCAGTACCAAGATGGATTTCTGGAAGAACATTGAAACTGCCATAAAGAACATGCTGGACAAAGATTCAAAATACACGATGGATCCGTCCAACGGTACGATTACCGTCAGCGCAACACCGAACGACATTAAAAAGGTAGCTAAATACATTAACGAGCAAAACACCCGCTTGTCACGTCAGGTGGCCATCAGCGTTAAAGTTCTGCAAGTCAGCATTGATGACAGCGATCAATATGGTTTGGACTTGTCTGCCGTTTGGAAAAGTCCGCAGGGCGAAAGCATCGGCGTTTCCAGTATTGCCGGCGGTTTGGGGCAAGACGTCACCAAGAACCTGACAATGACCCTGCTGCCCGGAAACGTTACCGTTAACGGTGCGCTGCAGGCTTTGTCAACTCAGGGAACGACCAACCTGATTACCAGCGGTACGGTTACCACGCTGAACAACAAACCGGCTCCGATTCAGGTTGTTAAAAAGCAGAACTATATTTCGGAAATTACCAAAACCAACAGCGGCGGCGATGCTAGCTACTATGACGTTTCGACAGAGACCGAAGAAATCGAAACCGGTTTTACCATGGACGTTTTGCCGCGTATTCTGGAACACGGACGGTTAATGCTGATGTTTAACCTAACCCTTTCGGATTTGATTTCGTTGGAAAAAGTCAGTCTGGATGACCGTACCGACGGCGAGACCAGCGAAGGCGGCGGACAATATATTCAGAACCCGATTATCGAATCTCGCGGGTTTACGCAGGAAGTTGCGATGAAATCAGGGCAGTCTTTGGTACTGACCGGTTATGAACGGGTTGAAAATACCAGTGAAAAATCCGGTGTCGGTTCGGCCAACAACTCACTGCTCGGCGGTACGGCCACAGCCAGCAAAACCAGAAGCATTCTGGTCATTATCCTGACGCCGGTGGTTCTGGATTCTCCGTTATCTCCGGAATCAAGAATGAAAGATTAATATAGGAAAAAAACAAATGGTGCTGGAAGACGCTAAGTTTCAAGATCAAGACTTTGATTCGAATGTTAACCGTTCCTGGGGGACGGAGATTAACATCGAAGGAACGTCTTACGCCACCAGTTTGTTCTGGCAGCCCTTGCAGAACAAAGACGATCCGTATGCGGAAGTGGAAGAAGCTTCCGCCGGCGTTTTGGAAGGGGCTGACCTTTTCTGTATCAAACCGGGCAAAGCGCCGCAGTTCGGTATTTGCGTCTCGCATGAAGGATATAAGTCGGGAACACCGGCTGCGGCGGTTTCTCTGGCAACGGCATTAAGCGACCGCTCTTCTTTCGTCGGCGTATTCAAAGTCAAAAACGGCTGGTGGTACACCTGCGTCCGTAACGATATTATCCTGTCTGACGGCGATATGCTCTTTCTTAACGAGGAAGACGCAAAAAACCAGTTTCTGTCGATGCTGGCCGTGCCGGACTGGGGCCGCAAAATTGCTCCGCCGGAATGGGAAATTGAAGAGACCGAATATCCGGAGTTAGGAAAACTTTTACAACGCGGTGCCAAAGGCAAACTGCAGAAGATTAAAGCGTTGCGGGGAACCAAGCTGATTGCGGTTATTGCCGTTTCCGGCATTATCGGTTTCTGGCTGTTGTCCAGCATTATCAGCAGTTTGTTTTTCAGTCCGCCGAAACGGCCGATTATCGCCCCGGTTCAGCCCAAAATCGTTAAACCAGTGGAGGAACCGCCCGAGATAAAGCCGTGGGAGCGTTTAAATAACCCGACAGACGTTTTCCTGCAATGCCGCGACGGCATTAATGCATTAATTCGGATTATGCCTCCGGGCTGGAAAATCGGCGGTTTGTCCTGCGGACCCAGCGGCGTAACCACGTTCTGGACCCGAGAAGTCGGCCGCATCAGCTGGATTGACAAGGCTTTAAACGTATCCGGCATTAATTTTTCGGGTAAATCGGTTTCCGATGACGGAAATACGATGATGGTTTCTGTTCCTTTAAACAAGGTTAACATTATCTCATCACCGCCGCAATATATGGACGTGGATTTGAAAAACGTGCTGAACAATATGTTTCAGGCTATCGGGCAGAAAATCTCCCTGACGAGTTTTTCTTATACTTCGCCGCGCAAAAACATTTACCGGTCGGTCAAATTCAGTTTTGACTCGATGCAAAATCCGTCGGTCTGGAATGATTTATTAACAAAATTTTCAGGACTTGAGATTAATAATATAAAATATGACGTTACCAGCAAGAAGTGGCATTATGAGGGAGCAATCTATGTATTATAATATCAGAAACAGTTTAGGCATTACAGCACTGGCGCTGATTATTGCAGCCGCAGCCGGGCAGCCGGCTTATGCCCAACTTCCGAATTCAGGTGCAGCCAATGCCCTTCCGAGCGAAATAACGCTGAACGATACCGATGACGACAGCGGCTTGCTGGTTCCACCTTCGTTAAATGATGATGCTCCGACAGAACTTCCGGCGCCGCAGTCTGACGATGAAGCGATTATTCCTCTGACCGGGCTGGATCAGAATGCATCAAATGACTTAAATCTGCCGAATTTGAACGGTGACAGCGGTTTATTGCCGCCGGATAACAATGCGGCCAACAATACGGCCCCGATACAGCCTATGGCTGCAGCCAATCAGGCCCCGTCAGCAGGGTTGCCTGCCGCCGCGCCGCAAGTGCAGCCGGCTAATCCGACATTGTCCCCGCTGTCCAGACCGCAGCCGACGACACCGGAAAGCAGTAACTTCGGCGAAGGAATTTTATCGCAGGTTGACAATGAATTATTTAACCAGATGTCTGATTTGGAAAAACAAACCAGCCTGCTGACTTTGGAACTGCGCCGGGAAAAAGTTAAAAACGAGATTGCAGCAATTAAAGCCGCCCGGCAAAAGGCCGTTGATGAAATTAATGAGAAAAAAGCGGAAAAAGAACGGCAGCGGATCGAATGGGAAAAAGAGCAGGAACGCAAACTGCTGGTAGAAGAGCAGAAGCTGAGAGAGCTTAACATTGCCTATGAAAAGCTGAGACAGGAAAATATTGTCAACGCATATAAAGAGCAAATGCTGGATACCAACCAGAAATGGATTGAAAACAATGCCCGTTTGTACGGAGAAATCGTTAAGACCGAGGAAGACAGAGAAAAACTGGTCAAGAACTTTAAAATGAAGCTTAACCACTTGGCTCAGTTAGCTTCCAAGGCAGCCGACGCCGCAGAAACGGCAAAGAAGAACTACAGCCGCGAATTGGCCAATCTGCAAACGCAGATTTCCATCCTGAAATCACGACTGGAGGCGGAAAAGCTGGCCAGAGAAGAAGAAAATACGGCAAAGAACAAAGACAAGACCAATCCTTTTGCCTCGGCCTCGGAAGAAAATGCCGAAGAGAAAAAGAATCAGAAATTGTCTGACGAATATGCGATTATGGAAATCAGCGGAAAAGGCAACGAACTGGCGGCCAAATTAATCAATAAAAGCGGTTCTTCCTTTATGGTTCAGAAAGGGACGGTTCTGCAGAGCGGTCATACGGTTGACGAAATTTCGCAGACTTATCTGCGGGCTGACAAAAACGGCACCAAAGATTATTTATACTTTGCCGCCGGCGGCGTACTTGACCGTGAACCGGTCAGATCTTCCGCCGCCAGAGCCGGAATTACCCCGCTACCGCAAAGGGGCGGAAACGGCGACAATGATTTGGAACCTCTGCCAAGCTTGAATTCAAGTCAGGGATTGCCCAGCCTTCGTGAAGGGATGTTTATCAGGTAAGTAAAAAAATGGCCGACGAATCAGAAATTCAAGAAGCTGCTTCTGACGCCGGAAAGACTTCAGGTCAGGTTATCGGCGCCTCAGAAGCAGGCGGAGGAAAGAAATATAATCTGATTGATGACCTTTTCAGCGGCGGGAACAAGCTTCTGACGCTTCCGGGTTCTTCGCTGGTTATCAATGACGATACCCGGCGTTTGCTGGCTTTGTTTGCCGACGGGCGTTTTCTGGTTGTCGAATCTCATAAATTTGACGGACGCGTTTTAAGTTTCGAGGTTCTGGCCCGCAAAAAACATCTGAACATCAGCAAACCGACCTATGTCAGCCAAAACGAAATCAATGCGGTTTACGCTTACGGCGAACGCGCACAGCCGATGGCTGATATTGAAGGCGATGAAGACCTTGACCAACTGCAAATGCAGAAAGACTTCGTCAACGTAATTGCCCGGGCGGCCGCGGTAAAGGTGTCAGACGTTCACGTTGTGGTGGCTGACAGCACGCAGATTATGTTTCGCGTCAACGGTATGATGCAAACGGTGATGGAGTATAACAAAGACTGGGGCGAATCTTTTGTCCGCGCCGCTTTCGCTTCGGCAGACATTTCCGACTCAAACTATGCGCAAAACGAGTTTCAGGGCGCCCAGAAACTGGGATCAACACCGCTGCGCGGCTCCAAAGGCAAATTGATGCTGCCGCATAACGTTCTGGCTATCCGTTTGCAGTTTAACCCGATTGCGTTCGGTTCGCAATATTTGGTCATGCGTCTGCTGTATGCCGATGAAAATCCCGACGGCAGCGGCGATTTGCAGGCTCTGGGTTTCGGCGAATATGAAGAAAACCTGTTTTACCGGTTGCGGGCGGTTCCGACCGGATTGAGCGTTATTGCCGGGCCGACCGGTTCGGGAAAATCAACAACCCTGCAACGCAACATGATTAAACTGTTGCAGGAAAAAAATTACGAAATTAACCTGATTACGGTGGAAGACCCGCCGGAATATCCTATTCCCGGCGCCCGGCAGATGCCGGTTACCAATGCCAATACCGAAGAAGAAAAGGCCGAAATGTTTACCAAAGCATTGTCGGCGGCACTGCGTTCAGACCCGGACGTTATGATGGTGGGCGAAACCCGTGCTTTGGCTACGGCAGAATTAACTTTTAAGGGGGCATTATCCGGACACGGCGTATGGACAACCCTGCACGCCAACAGCGCCCCGGCGATTATCACCCGACTGCGAGACATGGGGATTCAGCCATATATGCTGGCGGATCCCGAATTGGTTAAGGGGTTGATTTCACAACGTTTATTCCGCAAATTATGTCCGCATTGCCGGGTCTCTGTCAAAGAGAGGCTTAACGACCCGGCGGTCAAGCGGCTGAAGATTGCCCTGGGCGATTTCGGTATTGAAAATACCTATGTGCGCGGACCGGGGTGCAAATTTTGCGACAACAAGGGAATTAAAGGGCGTATGAGCGTGCCGGAAATTATTTTGCCGGATGCGGTTTTTCTGGAGCTGATGATTGCCGGCGAAACCCGCAAAGCAATTGATTACTGGACCAGCGATTTGAACGGGCGGCCGTTGAAAGACGCCGCAATCGAACGTATGCTCAAGGGCTATATTGATTTGGACGAGGTTGAGCGCTGGTGCGGCCTGCTTGACCAACGTCCGGCTTACTAGGAGGATTTTATGGCACAAGACGATAAAAAACGTTCCGAGACATTGACCCGCGCAATGAAAAGCGTCGGCGCGGTTGAAATACAATATGCCAAGCTTATTACAAAAATGTCTAACAAGACAAGACTGAAGATGTATCGGAAAATCGCCTCATTAATGGCTAACCGCTTTTCGCTGATGGATGCGCTTGACTTGCTGTATGACGGCGCCAGCAACGGCGGCAAAAGCCCAAGCGAGCCGATTGCAATCGCCATTGCAGCGTGGTCCAAGTCTTTGCAAAACGGTTTGACGTTTGCCGACGCCCTGAAAGGCTGGGCTCCGGCGCGTGAAAGACTGATGCTTTCCACCGGTGACGTCTCTAACCTTGAAAGCGCTTTATTAAACCTGATTAAAGTAACGGAAGGAACGACCAAAATGGTGCGCCCGATTGTGGGGGCTATCGTTTATCCGGCATTCCTGATGTTTATGTCGGTATTGATTTTGTACGGTATCGGCGCCTACATGGTGCCGCCGATGCAGGAAGCCGCCCCAAATGTGCGCTGGCGCGGATCGGCGAAAACACTGGTTGACGTTTCCGACTGGATCAGAACCTACTGGACGGTTGCTTTTGCGGCTCTGCCGACAGTGATGGCAATTATTTATCTGACTATCGGCATTTGGCGGGGTTTAATCCGTTCATTTTTCGACAGTTTGCCGCCATGGTCGTTGTATAAAGTCTTTTCAGGCATCAGCTGGCTGCTGGCGATGTCTGCTCTGGTCAAAAGCGGTACGCCGGTTTCAACCGCATTACAGGCACTGCGACGTGATGCAAACCCTTATCTGCGGGAAAGAATCGATAAGACGCTCGTCTTCGTCAATAACGGTGACAACCTCGGTCAGGCTCTGGAAAAAACCGGGTTGGATTTCCCGGACAGGGAGATTATTGCCGACCTGAAGATTTATTCCGAACTGGACAATTTTGAAGAGGCAATGGACAAGCTGGCCAACGACTGGCTGGAAGAATCGGTCTATGTTATTGAGCAAAAAGCCAGCGTTTTGAACATGGTTGCTCTGCTGTCCGTCGGCGGCGTTATTGCCTGGGCGGTTATGGGCGTTTTCGACATGCAAGACCAAATCACCAGCGGAATGGGATAAGACAATGAAAAAAATAAAAGATTATCTGCTTTTTCTGAAACAGCGTTTTTACGCTTACCGTCGTGCGGTTAAGCTGGATCAGAAAATTATTATTGCCATTACGGTTATGACGGCAGCGATTATTATTGTTTTGGCCTGGATTATTCGGCCGAATCCCAAAATTGAAATCGCGGCAACCCAACTGGCACAAACAGCCAACAACATCCGGCTGTTTTATCAGACTAAACCGGGATATTGGGGGCTCAACACCGAAACGGTCATCAAGAACAATTTGGAAGCCGGCGGTATGCTGATTGACGGCAAACTGCAAAACGCTTTCGGCAAACCGGTTATTATCGGCGAAGATGAACAAGGCAGCATTATCATGCCGGGAACGCGCCATTTTACGGTTACGTTTCCCGAACTCAACAAAAGCGAATGTACGGTTATGGCCGCTTTTCGGCTGAACGAAAGGGAGAGCCTGAGCCTGTTGCAGATGATTATCAGCAACGGTGAACAGCGCTATGAATTTAACTGGGGCGGAAGTAATCCGCTGCCGATTACCAAACAAGACGCAGCCAAATATTGCGGCAAAAACAATATTGTTTCCTGGCGATTTGAATAAAGTTTTATTTTTTATGACTAAAGTTATAAAAAAGAGCAAAAGATATAGCTAAAGCCAGAATTGTAACAAAATTTTAACCTGTTATAATTAAGATAGAATGCAGTTGAACTAAGGAGAAAGAAAATGGTTAACTTACTTGAAAAAAATGAACAGACCGGCCGTTCCATGGTGGAAATGCTCGGCGTGCTCGCAATTATCGGCGTTCTGTCTGTCGGCGGTATCGCAGGTTATTCAAAAGCAATGACAAAATTTAAAATCACCAAGACCTTTGACCAGGTTTCCATGATGGTGGCCAACATTCGTACTTTGTATTCCGGCCAGCGTAATTATAACGGTTTGGCTACTGATGTCGCAATGGATATGGGTGTGGTTCCGGCAGAAATGCAAGGACCGGCTGACGGTGAATTAGTTAACGCTTTCCAAGGCAGTGTTGAAGTATATGCCGTTGAATATAACGGCAAGGCAGATTCTGCATTTGCCGTTTCTTACGGTAATATGGGTCGTGAAGCCTGTGTTCAGATTATTACGTCTGACTGGGGTTCCGGCGCTTCTTCCGGTTTTATCGGTCTTGATGTTCAAGGCGGTACGGATGGTATTGCCGGAATGACTGCACCGGCAATTACAGCCAATGATTCAGCAACAGGAACAGGTAAGTGGAGTAACCAATTTTTACCTATATCTCCGGCTACGGCAGCAGAATCATGTCAATGTACTAATGACCAATGTGCAATTACCTGGTTCTATATGTAGTTGTCACCAGTGCTTAAAAAAGACCCCGGTTATGCCGGGGTTTTTTATATCCCGCGGCAGAAAAAAGAGCGTTTAATTTGCGGTTTGAGCTTAAAAATGTCATAAAAGATTAAATAAATATTATTCTTTTTAATGTTAAACTGACCCCATGTTTGGTTGAGGGCGATAATTATTTGTGACAGAGTCTGACAAAGGATAAATTTCCGCAGAAATTCAACAAAACGCCGCAGAAAATGCTCCTTTGCCTTAAATTATAAAAAACTAAAGAGGAAAACATGGTTAAACTAAATGAAGTTTTGTTCTCGGATATCTACATTACGCCGGACAAAATTGCCTACATCCCCGACAACGTTACGCCTAACGGACTGGAGGTTTTGGAAGCCGAAGATTTTGACGATTTTTTTGACTTGATAGAACAGTCATGGGACGGCAACAACCCCAGTTATTCGGTTATGTTTGACGAGATTTTTTATCGCGTGGAACGGACGGTTTCCATTTACGGCATTCAATACTGCGCCCGTAAAATGCCAAAACAAGTGCCGCCGTTCAACAGTCTGGGATATCCGGTTGAACTTTCACAATACCTGCTTTCCCTCAGCAATGCTTCGGGGCTGATTCTCTGCGCCGGTCCGACCGGTGCCGGTAAAACAACCACTATTTCCAGCCTGATGAAAGAATATCTGACGATGGAAGGCGGCTTTGCCTACACAATCGAAGACCCGACCGAAATGCCGCTGGACGGTGTTTATCATTCGGTTGCGGGAGGTCTGGGCCTGTGCAAGCAAACGCTGCCGCCGAACGGCAACTGGGGTGAGGGCTTAAAATCGGCTTTGCGCTCCAAACCGCGCTTTATTATGGTCGGCGAAATCCGTACCCCGGATACGGCAAGTGAAGTTTTGCGCGCAGCCACTTCGGGACACCTGGTTTTGTCAACCATTCACGCCAACAACATTACCGATGCGATTAACTCGGTGGTTAAATACGCCTCCTCCACAGCGATGAGCGAAGAACTGGCTTATGACCTGTTTTCCCGCGGTATGCTGGGCGTGCTTCACCAAACACTGCACGGTGTAAAAAACAAAACGCCGCTGGTCAGCTATTTGTTTACCAATCCGGATTCAACCCGGGGCGATCAGGTTCGCGGCATTATTAAAGGCGGCAAACTGAATCTGGCAACTTCTATCGAAACCCAGATGACCCGTATGAGCCGCGGCAAAAATATTTTTCCGGAAATATAGAACTGTTTGTTTTGAACAAAAACCCCGGACATTCCGGGGATTTTTTTATGGCTGATGCTCCGGTCATGCCTCTCCCGGCGGGTGAGACAACAGAGGACCGAGAAAATGATATTCTGCGGCATGATTATCCGGTCAAGCCGGATAATGACAGAGAGAAAAGCCGCAGATGACAGGGAGAAAAGCCGTGGATGACAGAAGATAAACTGTTGGATTGCCCGATCAAGTCGGGCGATGACTGAAAGAGAAGAGCGTCGGGAAATGACATAAATAAGAAAAGCCGGACAATGACATAAACAAGAAAAGCCGGGCAGTGGTATAAAAAGAAAACCAAGATAATTGTAAAAACAGCCGAATGAGAGTAAAGAGATACCTCATACCCGTGTTCTACGCAAACATTCGCAGGCATAACGTAAAGGAGAGCTTGTTTAATCCCAAGGGAAAACCAGCCAAACGTCGGGAATATCCCTGACATAGACATCCACCGCGGCGGTTCCCTGCCGTTTTGCATAGACGCTGACAAAAGCGGCCCGGGGAAATCTGGGACGCAGAAGATTAAAGGTTTTGCCGGTATCGGAAATATCATCGACAATCAGGGTTTGCTCATCCACCGTGCCGATATCTGCCTTGACGGTAATATCCTTATCCTGACGTTGGGTTTCACCGTCATAACTGCTCATATTGATAACTTCGACATTGCGAATGTTCAGCTCATAGGCGAGGATTCCGGCCGGGAGCAGTCCGCCGCGGCTGACGGCAACGATTTTGCTGTAATTATTGGCTTTAAGCTTTTGGGCTAATTCGCGGGTGTGCCGGTGGAATTCATCCCAGCTGATATATAGTTTTTCAGGCATAGTCGGTCCTTTTACTGGTTGTTTTGCGCTTTTATTTTATAAATATATTCAATAACCTCGTCATCGTCCCATTCGACGGAGCCGCGGATACGGCCGATTTCCTTACCGTGGCGGTTTATCAGAACCGTGTTCGGCGAGGTAAAAATTCCCAGGTCGGCGGAAAGGTCACCTTTCTTGTCAACGTAAAAGTCCAAATCCGGCGCACCGTATTTCTGCAAAAACTTCTGCTGTTCTTCAAGACTGTGCCATTCACTTGCAGGAGAAATAATAACAACCTTAATGCCGTTATCGGCAACCTTTTTGCTGAAGTTATTCAGATTATCAAGCTCCCGCAGGCAGGGCGAACAATAACGCGACCAAAAATTGGCAATGACAAACTGATCTTTGAAATCATTCAGTTTATAAGCCTCTCCGTTTTCGGCAAAACGAAACATCTCCCGCTGGGGCAACGCCCGGGGTTCGGCATAAATATTGACCGGATCCGGCTTGAAAAGGCCGCCCCAGCCGCCAAGGACAAAAACCGCCAATGCTATGTTTAGATATTTTTTTATCATCTGCCTATTAATAACTGACTTTTAGTTTTTGTATTTCGGTTGCTTTGAGAGTATATATTTATATAATTGCTTATCAGACAACAAAAAGGTTAAGAAATGAAAAACTTTTTTAAATTAGTGTCTCTTGTCTTAATTTCCCTGATGGTGCTGGAAGTCAGCGGCTGCGGCAAAGTGTCCAATCCGGAACCGATTGAGGGAAGCGGCTATCCGCATAAATATCCGCGCTATTAAAGGAGTGAGTGATGTCCGGCGACGATAAATTTGTTGATGAAATGATTCCCTATGTGGAATTTGCCGATAATGCCAATGAGCGCACGCCCTGCGTTTTGGTTCTGGACTGTTCCGGCTCCATGCGCGGCGAACCGATTAAACAGCTTAATGCAGGCCTGAAAGCCCTGGAGAAAGAGCTGAAAGAAGATATTGACGCCAGTTCGCGGGTGCAGCTGCTGATTATTAAGGCTTTCGGCAAAGACGAAGCGGTTATTTCGTCTGACTGGATTGACGCGATGAACTTTACCGCGCCGACAATGGAAGCCGGCGGTTTGACGCCGCTGGGCAAAGCCATGGAACTGGCGCTGCAGAAGATTGAAGAGCAGAAATGTTTGTATGACAGTTGCGGCATTACCTCCAAACGGCCTTGGATTTTTCTTATCAGCGACGGTGAACCGACGGATTATGACTGGGAAATCATTGCCGAAAAGTGCCGTTATGCACAGAAGAACAAAAAAGTGGTGGTTCATGCCGTGGGAACGCAGGGAGCCAATTTGGAAAAGCTGGCAAAATTTTCGCTGATGGCGCCGAAACGGCTGACCGGTTTGAAATTTACCGAATTTTTCCTCTGGCTGAGCCGCAGTGTCTCCTGTATCTCCAAAGCAGCGCCGAACATTCCCGATTTGTTAGAGGATACCGGGGACTGGGATGAAAACAAACAATATTAAAGTGTTGGCCGCCAGTCTGGCCGGGCCTTTGCACAATTCCAAAAATCTGCCGTGCCAGGATTACTGCAAATTCAGCACCGAGGGCAAGAATTTTGTGGCCGTGGTGTCTGACGGAGCCGGATCTTCCAAATACGGCAAAATCGGCGCCCGGGTTGTCTGCAACACTCTGACTGATTTGCTGCCGAATGCCGATTTTCGCAATGCGCGGGAAGCCGTGGTCAAAGCGATTATGATTGCCCGCAACAAACTGATGCGTCACCGCCTGAACAAAACCAAAAACGAAGAAAGCCTGGTCGATTTTGCGGCAACGGTGGTCGGCGTTATCTATCACCGGAACAAGGGGCTGTTTTTTCATATCGGCGACGGGGCGGCGCTGGCTTTTCATCAGGAGAATTTTGAGCATTTTACCGCCTCGCGCCCGGAGAACGGCGCTTTCTCCTGTGAGACTTATTTTTACACCATGGACGACTGGCGCGACAGCCTGCGCTTTACCAGCTTTGACAAAGCACACACCATTTTTCTGATGAGCGACGGGCTGACTAATTTCACTTTTTCTTCTGATTTCCGACAGATTGAAAAAAACTTTCTGGTTCCGATTGACAATTTTCTCAGTCAGGCGACAAACCGGCGCAAAGCCCGGCGGGCGTTGGAAAATACGCTTAACACCGCCAAGGCCCGCAAGCTTAACTCCGATGACAAAACTTTATTATGGGTTAAGCTATGACAGAAAATATTGACGCTTCCCCTCTTTACAACGCCATTTACGGTAACGGGCATTTTGAGCAGGTTCGTCTCGGCAGTCTGATCAACAAAGGCGGCGCTGCGGGCAAAATTTATCTGGACGCTTCTCACCCCAACAGCGTGGCAAAGATTTTTCACAACCGCGGCAAAAGCGCAACCAACCGCAAAAAGCTGGAAGCCATGCTGCTTAACCGCCCGAATTTTCCCAAAACGGTCAAAGACGGGATCGAATGCGTGCAAATTGCCTGGCCGGACGCCATTCTGGAAGATGAAAACGGTTTTTGCGTCGGCTATCTGATGCCGATGATTAACATGGACGAGGCCGTTTCGCTTGACCACCTGATGCAGAAAGCCATCCGTACCAAACTCGGCCTGCCGGAAAAATACGCCTATCGCGTTTTTGCCGCCTATAATGTGACTTCAATGGTGGCGGCCATGCATAAATGCGGCCATTATATCGTTGATTTGAAGCCGTCCAATGTTTCCGTTTATAAAGATACGATGATGGTGGCAATGGTTGACTGCGACGGCTTTTCAATTAAAGGCGAAAACGATAACCGTTATCCGGCAGAATTCGTCAGTGAAGAATATATTTATCCGGAAGGCATGGACCTCGGCTGTGACGAAATGGGCGAAGAACAGGACAAATTTGCGCTGGCGGTGATGATTTTCAAACTGCTGAACAACGGCATTCATCCGTTTTCGGGCGTTCCGCGCAAAAATGACGGCGAAATGCTGACCATTCAAAACCGAATCGAAGAATATCACTATGCATACGGGCTTTGGCCGGACAGTTATCAGGCGCCGCATCCTTACAGCATTCACGAATATTTTGACAAGAAGACGCTGGAACTGTTTGAGCGGGCATTTGTCAAAGGACTGGAGCGTCCGAGCGCCAAAGAATGGCAGGAACATTTGTGGACGCTGATGCACAACCTGAAGCCATGCAAGAAAAACCCCAACCATGTTTATTTCACTTCCAAAGGCTGCGGCCTGTGTGCGGCGGAAGAACGTTTTCGCGGCACGCTGAAAGACATCAAAAAACAGGCGGAAACACCGCAGATGGTGCGGGGAATGGAAATCTCCACCCTGTCGGTGGAACATCTGGAAAAAGACAAAGCGGAGAAACAGCACCAAAACCACCGCCTGAACCGAATTGCCGCGGCAGGAATTGCAGCCTATCTGCTGTTTTTCGCCTTTCTTTATCCGATGCTGCGGCCTTTGGCGGCAGATATTCGTCAGGCGGGGCTCGGGCTGCAGGCGATTATGACCACGTTTGTCATGCTCGGCATAAACAGCGGGCTGCATTTGCTGCTGCCGAAATTTCCGCTGCTGCAAAACAAGGCCATCACCCAAATGCTGCAGGTTTATGCCTTTATCTGCATTATTATCGTGCTGGTCTCCTTGAACCACCTTCCCGGCGGATTATTTGATTTAACGTTATAGGCCCGCCTGTAACAAAAATGTAACAATTATCAGATTTTGCTCCACAAACTAAATTTTTTATGTTATAAGCGGAGTTGAAATATAATTTATTAAGGAATAAAAGGTTGATTAAGTTAAATCCCATTATGATTTCCGGCAAAGAAGTTCTGCCTTTGATTGAAGGCGGAAAAGGAATTAACGCCAGTGACGGACGCAGCAGCGGTGCTTGGGCACATGAAAACTGCGTCGGTACTTTTTCCGGCGTGAGCCCGGATTTTTATGATGAAAACGGAAACGTCATTATTGAACATTTCTATAAGAAAAAGCGCGCCGACCGCCATGAAGAAATGGTTGAATACGCAATTAAGGGCGGTGTCGCCCAGGCTCAGGTAGCACATGAGGTTTCCGGCGGAAACGGACGAATCCACATGAATATGCTGTGGGAACTGGCAGATTCCGAAAGAATTCTGACCGGTGTTCTGGAACGGGCAAAAGGCCTGATTCACGGCGTAACCTGCGGAGCCGGACTTCCTTATCATCTGGGAGAGCTGGCTTCCAAATTCGGCGTTTACTATTATCCGATTGTTTCGTCGGCACGGGCGTTTCAGGTACTTTGGAAACGCGCTTATTCCAATTTCAGGGAATTTTTGGGCGGCGTGGTTTATGAAGATCCCTGGCTGGCCGGCGGGCATAACGGCCTGTCGAATGCCGAAGATCCCCTGAAACCGCAAAAACCGTACGAACGTTTGGTCGAGCTGCGCAAAACCCTGCGCAATCTGGGGCTGGAAGAGACCCCGATCATTCTGGCCGGTGGTATTTGGTCACTGAAAGAATGGGAAGACTATATCGACAATCCGGACATCGGCAAAATCGCTTTCCAATTCGGCACCCGCCCGATGATTACCAAAGAAAGCCCGATCAGTGACGCCTGGAAAAAGCTGATGATGCAGGTTAAGAAAGGCGATGTCATTTTACAGAAATTCAGCCCGACCGGATTCTTCTCTTCGGCAATCAAAAACACGTTTCTGGAGCGCCTGATTGAGCGCAAACAAGGCGAGGTTGCCTTTAAGGGCGAAGCAGACGGCGAATTTTCGCATCCTCTGGAAATGACGGAGACTAGAACAATTTACATTAAACCGGAAGATGTCAGCAAAGCCGAGCAACAAATCAGTGCCGGTTTCACCGAAATCAAGGAAACGCCTGACAGCACTGTCGTGTTCCTGAAACCGGAAGAATGGAAACAAATGCAGAAAGACCGTGCCGAATGCGTCGGCTGCCTGTCACAGTGCCAGTTCTCAACCTGGTCAAAAGCCAACGGTACGACCGGAAAACTGCCGGATCCGCGTTCTTACTGCATTCATAAAACCTTGTATGAAGTCGGCCATAACGGCAGCATTAAAGATAATCTGCTGTTTGCAGGACATCAGGTTTACCGTTTTGCTACCGATCCGCTTTATCGCAACGGCGTGCCCACGGTTCGGGAACTGATTGAAAAAATTAAATCAGGCGAATAAAAAAAACCCCGCTGCAGCGGGGTTTTTTATGTTTATCTGCCGGACAGGCGCGGCGGAATGATTTCTATCCAATAGCCGTCAGGGTCTTCAATAAAATAAATGCCCATTTCTTCATTAACGTAGCAAATACATCCCATTGCCTCATGTTTGGCTTTGGCGGCGGCAAAATCTTCGGTTACCATTGCCAGGTGAAACTCACATTCGCCCAAATCATATTTTTGGGGATGAGAGGGCAGACAGGTCAGTTCCAGTTCAAACGAATCGCTTCCGTCGCTCAAATAGACTATCGTATAGCTGCCGTCTTCGGCCTGCAGGCGGCGCTTTTCTTTAAGCCCGAGAGCCTCTTCATAAAACTTCAGGCTGCGGGCCAAGTCGGTGATATTAAAATTAAAATGCGCAAATTTGAATGTCATATTTTTCTCCTTGTCTGATTTCTAAACTTTCTATTGTCCTGTTGCCGATACAGACAAGATAATACACTATACAGCAAAAGAAAAAATATAAATCAAAATAAATATTATAACTTTTAAAATGATAGATGCAGGCAAGAAATACTTTTTCAAAACGTAATAAAGTAAGCAAGCCACAATGAACACAAAACGGGCATTATTAAGCAAGCCATTTGAATAACCAGCAAGGAAAACAAATAAGGAAAAAAGCCCAAAGCAGAACAAATACGGCTATTTTTTTAATCTGCTTATTACATTTTTTCATTTTAATCTCTTATCGGGTTACCGGTTTCATCATACTTCCGGTGTCCCGGATATCTTCTTTTAAAATATTCCTGAACTTTTTCTTGAGTCTTTTTGTCATATTTATATTCAGGTGTCCACATATCACTTCTCGCAGGTATTCACTCAAACAGCCCCGCAGAGGGGGCTGTTTGAGTGAATGGCGTCCCCGAGAGGACTTCGCTGAGTTCCGTTTGTAACGCCTGCTTTATTTGCCTTCGCAAAGCCGCAGCCTAACAAACTCTCACCTGTCGTTAAAATCGCTCATTACTTTGAGCGATTTTCGCCTCCAGCCTCCCGGTTCGTGTCCCTCGGACTACATATTTACTCAAACAGCCCCGCAGAGGGGCTGTTTGAGTAAATGGCGTCCCCGAGAGGACTCGAACCTCCTGCCCACAGTTTAGGAAACTGTTGCTCTATCCTGATGAGCTACGGGGACGTTGCCTTGTTTATAGCTCGGTGAAGGTTATTTTTCAAGAGCTAATTTATCAAGGAATTTGGTTTGAATTTGTGCCAGTTTTTTAACCGAATCAATTTCAACATATTCTCCGTTGGCATGCATACCTTCGCCGGTACCGGAATTCATGATAACCGTTGAGCCGCGGACGGCAAAAGCCCGGGAATCGGTTGCACCGCCGATTTGCTCAAAGAACATTTTTTCACCCAGAACTTCCTCGGCCAGTTTTTTATAGGCCTGAATATATTTGTTGTCGGGATCCATTACGACCGGTGTTGAAGACGAAACAATCTTATAAGTAACGCCGCTTTCCATACATTTGTTCAGATTTTCTTCCAAATGTTCAACCGTCGAATTTTCGGTCAGGCGGAAATCAAGCAGCGCTTCGGCATAGTTGGAAATAACGTTGGAGACCTGTCCGCCCTCGATTTTAGCAAAATGCACCGTGTCAATCCAGGTGTCTTTCGGCATTTTCTTTTCTTTGGAAAAATAAGGATAAATTTTGCGGATGTTGCACCAGGTCTGCATCAGTTTTTCATTGGCATCGATACCGTCCCACGGAGTTGAGCCGTGAGCTTCTTTGCCTTCGGCAATAATTTTAACAAAGACGGGATTTTTGCATTTGTTGACAATGCTCAGGATATTGCCCCCGACATCATTATCAAGCACGATTGCCGCCTTCATTTCTTTATGGGCTTCCATAAAAGCTTCGGTACCCTTGCTGCCCTTTTCTTCATCGCTGGAGAGGATAATGCCGAACTTCAGCGGCAGTCTGTTTTCCAGAACGTGGAACATCGAATTAAACGCCACCGCCGCAAAAGACTTCATATCCAGCGTTCCGCGGCCATACATTCTGCCGTCGTGAATTTCCGGCGTAAACATATTATCCGGTGCGGGAACGACGTCCAAATGCCCGAGGCAGAGAACGTCAAAGTCTTCGCTGTCGGTGTTACGGATAAACAAAACCGGCGCAACGCCCTCTTTCTCAAAGATTTCGACTTTGGCATCGGTTTGGGCAAAAAGAATTTTGCAATATTCAAAGCACTGCATAATTTCGGCGGTATTGCCGGTCTCGGTGCGGAACTTGACCAAGTCGGTGATGATGTTTATCAAATCCATGTTTTTATCCTTTCGGGAAATGAAATTTTACGTTTTATTCACTTTATTTAATTATGATTATTCCAAAAGTCATAAAAAATAATTAAAAAAGAAGGAATATCAATGAAAGCGCTCTTTTTCAGTCTGCTGACGGCGATGATGCTGGCTCATCCGGCTCTGGCCCAGGAAACCCCTGACGAAAGCGAAAGCGGCTTGGCCCTGCCGCGAATGGTTTCGCTGCGTTCCAATCTGATTAATGCCCGCTCCGGCCCCGGTGCACGCTATCCGATTGAATGGGTTTACATGCAGAAAGGCGCTCCGGTTGAAATTGTTGCCGAATTTGAGCTCTGGCGCAAAATCAAAGACTGGCAGGGTTCGGAATCATGGGTTCACAAGTCCATGCTCTCCGGCCGCCGTTCAATCAAGATGAGCACACCGGGCGAGAGCAATATCTATGACAAGCCGGACTTTACTTCTCCGGTTATCGCCAAAGCGGAGGACGAAGTTATCGGTTCCGTCAAAAAGTGTCCGGCCAACAGCCAATTCTGTCTGATTAATTTCGGTACGGTGGAAGGCTGGGTGCCGCGCAGCAATTTTTATGGCGTTTATCCCAAAGAAGAAATCAAATAAATATTCCGCAAACCCTCTGTTAACAAGACAGAGGGTTTTAATTTTTTTGCCTAAAACGGATTATTCGATGAAAAGCCGGTCAATTTCCGCCGCTATTTCAGAGGCGGGGAACAGAACTTTTCCCTGTTTAAATTCTTCGCAGCCCGGCTGCAAAGGCACGGCATAGCCATTATCATAGAGAGACTGAACAAAACGGCAGTGTTTCGGCGTGAGCCAGTCATGCCCGCAAAAGACGAAGACAGGCTTGCCGGCACCGCAGGATTCACAGGCCATGGAAACGGAATCGCCGGTGACGACAATATTGTCGGCCAGAGCCCAATAGCCCATAATCGGATTTTCATCCTGGCTGCCCCAGAGATAAGTATGGGCGGGAACTCCCTTTAACTCTTCCATAATCAGCGCTTCCGCCCGGCTGCCGGTGCGTTTGGAATCGGTTATCAGCACCGAACCGCCTATCCGCTCTTTCAGAGCGCGGATTTGTCTGCCCAATTCGCGTGCGTTGTCCAAAGCGAAAGCTTTGCCTTTGATGGAACCGCCGACGATAACCGCGGTCAAAGGCCGCGGCAGGGAAGCAAAAGCTTTCTGCCATTTTTTTTCGGCGGCGGCCAAAGCGGCGGCACTGACACGGTGCGGCGAGCCGATGGTATAGAAACAATTGCCGGCGGCATTTTTATGGCGGTCGTGTTCGGGCATAAAAATCCGGTCAAACCGGCACATATTGGCAGGGCTGACGTCAGGATGAAGCAACTGGACGATTTTGACGGCCGGCGACTGCTTTTTTATCCAGAGGGCAACGGTGGCCGTCCGGCGGCTGGCAGAAATGACCAAGTCGGGAAAATCACGGCTGATTTGTTTCCGGCTGTCCGGGGTTACGCCGACAAGCGTGCGCCCTTTCAAAATATTCGGCAGAGCAGCCAGGCGGTTATAGGCAATCTGCTTTTCTTCAATTTCGTAGTGCGCCGGGTTCAATGCCGCGGCCACGCCGCGAATTTGCCCCACGCTGCCCATGCGGTTGTCCAATAATGCCCATACCCGTTTTTTCATGTGTAATAACTCTTAAAATGCAATAGTCAAAAGATTAAATATTATGTTAGTATAAATGAAAATAAAATCAACAAACTTCAGGAGGTTGTTATGCGTTTATTTGTTCCCGTTCTGGCCTTGGGTCTGCTTGCCGGCGTTCAGGAGGCATCGGCACAGTTCAGCGCCCAAAAAGACGCGCAGTATATTGCCACGCTCAAAGCCGTCGTCAATTACAAAATCAACGACGAAGAAAACCTGAAAGACATTGAAAGCCTGCGCCAAAATCAGGCCTTTAACCAGAAGCTGCAGCGGATGCTCAACAAATTGCAGAACACCCGTACCAAAAACACCACTAACCGTCGAGTGCAGCAAATTCTCGAAAAAGCCGGACAGGACATCTACCGCCTGCTGGATTAACAAAGCTTTAAGACAAAAGTGCTAAACTCGGTTTATCTGGAAAAACATACCGCGGGTGAACGCCATGGAAGAGACATTAACCTTTGACAACGCTTATTTTCGCAACAAGATTATGAATTTGCGGCAGAAACTGCATGCTCTGGAAGGCTTTTCCCCGGTTGAAAAAATTTCGGAAAACGTTCCCGTGCCGGAAGAAAAAGACGTTCACCCTTTAATCAAAAACAACGAAAAAGTAAACTCATGAAAAACGGATTTTCCATTGCCGCTCTGGCAGTCTTTCTTTTGTCCGGCTGCGTTTCCGACCGTCCGCAGGAAGCGAAGAACGCTTACGAATCAGATTATGAGCGTTTTTTTCAGAATGTGATCGTCAAAGAAAAAACCCCGCATTACGTAACTTATGAATACAAAGACGTGCGGATAGACGAGATTGCTTTTCTCGCCTCGCGCTACTGTCAGGAACAGGGCGGAAAGACCGCTTATCTCCACGATACGGTGCTCTACCGCAATTTTACGCGGCGGGCAACTTTTGACTGTTTGGAGTTGCAAAACTAGCCGGCTCTTCCTATATAAAATTTAAAAGAGAGTTGTGCGGAGAATAACAGATTATGAATAAAAACTTATATCACGTTTTAGGGATATCCAAGGATGCGAGCGAAGCCGAAATCAAATCGGCCTATCGGAAACTGGCCCGCAAATATCACCCTGATTTAAATAAAGACGATAAATCCGCAGCCGAGAAATTTAAGGAAGTTTCCTGCGCTTACGATATTTTGGGCGATAAAGAAAAACGCAAAAAATATGACAACGGCGAAATCGACTGCGACGGCAAGCCAACCGGCTACGGTGCCGGATTCGGCGGAGCCAGCGGCAATTATCAGAGTTACAGCTACGGCGGCAGTAATCCTTTCGGCGCCGGCGGGTTCGGCGGCAGCGCGGGAGGGTTTGACTTTTCCTCCATTTTCGGCGATGATATTTTTTCTCAGTTCGGCGGAGCTGCACAAGGCGGCTTTTCCGGACGGAGCAGACGCCCGCGCAAAGGCGAAGACATCAATTACACCATGCAGATTGATTTTCTGACAGCAGCCCAGGGAGCCGAAAAAACCGTCAGCCTGAACGGAAAAAGCATTAACGTTAAAATTCCGGCAGGAACGCAAAACGGACAGACACTGCGTTTGAAAGGTTTGGGGCAGCCCTCTCTTTCAGGCGGGGAAGCCGGTGACGTCCTAATTACGATGAATGTGGGCGGACATCCGTATTTTTCTGCCGACGGACTGAATATTCTGCTGGAACTGCCGATAACAATGAAAGAAGCCGTTTTAGGCGCCAAAGTCACCATTCCGACCATTTCCGGCAAAGTAGCGGTTAACGTGCCGCCCTACTCTACCAGCGGTGAAAAACTGCGCTTAAAAGGCAAAGGAATCAAAAGCAAATCTGGTCAGGGTGATGAAATCGTTACGCTGAAAATAGTGGCTCCGAAAATCAAAAATGCCGAACTGGAAAAAGCTTTGGCCGGCCTGCCGGACGAAAATGTCAGGACTTTTTAATGCTGTTGGATGCACTGCGCGACTTTGAATGGCTTAACGAACCGCTGGACGTCAATTTTGAAGAAGCCGGCATGCGGGTGCTGACGCATAATAAAACAGACTTCTGGCAGTCGGTGCACCACCGTTTCGGCAAAGACAACGGGCATTTTTTCTATGCCCGGCGTGAAGGCGATTTTACTTTCGGGGTAACCTGGCGCTTTGAAAACAGCGGGCAGTTTGACCAATGCGGCATTATGCTGCGGATTGACGAAAAGAACTGGTTTAAAGCGTCGGTTATGTCTGACAACGAAGCACAGCCGCGTCTGGCTTCCTGCGTGACCAACTGCGGCTATTCCGATTTGGCACCGATAGAAATTCCGGCGGGAATAACGGAAGTTTCCTACAAAATCAAACGTTTCAAAGGAGATTACATTCTCTATTATTCACTGGACGGCATAAACTTCAAACAGCTGAGAATGCTGCACCTGCTGAACGATCAGCCGGAAGTCAAGGTCGGCGCTTATATCTGCTCGCCGCAGAGGGAAGCTTTTGAAGGCGTTTTGACCCAGATTGAGTTTATTTAGAAACCGGTGTAGCCTGCCGGTTCCTCTTCTTCATACATTTTCGGGCGCTTGACCGCCACCACCTTCTGATACATACCGCCGAAATAACGCGTGCGGTGCCAGATATAATCAATGTTGTCACGGGCAAAAGTATCGATGGTGCGATCCCACAATTTTTCGGCAAACGGCTGGTAAAGCCGGTTAAAGAGTTTGACAAACCAGCGCAGCGGATGCCAGTAATCCGGCTGCGAATAGTCAATGAATATGACTTTGCCGTTCTCGTTAATGCTGTGCAGGGCATTTTCCACCACTTTGATTTTGCTGGCTATCGGCAGTTCATGCAGCAGCATGTAGCAGACAACCGTATCATATTCGGCACCAATCGGATTTTCGGCATTCTGCTGAATGAAATGCATTTGCGGATAAAGGGTTTCATATTTTCCCTCCAGGCGGCTGATTTGGGTGCGGTTGATGTCTATCACATCCAAACGGCCGTAAAAACCGACCTTGTCTGCCAGTTCCGGCAATTGATTGCCGAAAGTTCCGCCCAGCTGTAAAACCTTGCTGTGGGTGTCAACCTCATTCACACAGGCTTCAATCAGCCGGTTATGGGTTCCGAAAGTCAGCAGATTCAGCAGCCAGTTCCGGTCGAGCAGGGCGCTCCATTTCAGGCTGTTGTAGAGTTTGCCGTAAAAAAGGCGCTGATAAAGCGGTGTCAGCACTTCCCGCGGCGGCTGAAACGCCGGCTCCTGGGCAATGACATCTTCTTCTCCGACTTCATCAATATCGCTGATCAGTTTAATCATTTCTTTTCTCCGCTAAGCGGCGGTCAACAGACGACGCTTCTTCTTCAAACAAATTCTGCAATTCCAGCAGGCGTGAGGTCAGCAAGGCTATCTGACCGCCGGCCAGCAGGTGTTCTTCCAGTTTTCGGCAGGCTGACGTCCATGCCGCCATTCGGAAACCGGTTCCTCCGTCCTGGCGGGAATGGAAAAAATTGCGCAGCAAATCCCGGTTTTCCTGCAAAATCCAATTCGGTACGCTTTGGCGCAGGAGCGCTTCCGTCTCCCGCCGATAAAGCCGCCACATTTTCAAAACCCGGGACTTTGGCATGCCGGCAAAAACATCTGCCGTTTCAGTATTTTTCATGGCGGATGACTCCCAGACGTTCGGCTTCCCTGACGGCACCGGTGCGGTTGTTAACGTTCAGCAGTTTTAAAATTGCGGTTACATGCAATTTAACGGTTCCTTCGCTTAAACCCAATTCATAAGCAATCTGTTTATTGGACTTGCCCTCGGCCACGGCCTGAATAACTTCAATCTGACGCGGCGTCAAAATATGATTTGGAGCAGGCTCATCTTCCAGCAGGGAGGCAAATTCCGGTTTCAGCCGGTTGTCCAGCAATTCCGGCGGAATATAAACGCCGCCCGACATAATCAGGTTTACAGCACTGATAATCACCGCGTTGGCCGAAGTTTTCGGAATATAGCCGGAGACACCGATATCAATGGTTTTTTGCACGATTTCCTTGTCAAAAACAGCGGAAAGCACGGCTATCGGCGTTTCCGGCAACAAGGCATGGATTTTTTCAAAAGCTTCAGACCAACGGCCGCCGGGCATAGCCAAATCAGTCATAATCAGATTAAAATCCGTTTCTTTTTCAATAATTTTGAAAATCTCGGGATAGTTATGGGCAAAGACCAGTTCAACGCCGGGGAAATTATCCCGCAGAATAAACTCCAGCCCTTTCAGAAACAGTTCATGATCATCCGCTACCAAAATCCGCATTATCTGTCCTCCGAATAATCTGCCCAGTCGCCGCTCAGGGACTGCCAACAGCTCAGTGCCGCGGCGACGGCCGTTTCCGCCCGCAAAATCCGCGGTCCGAGGGTTACGCCTTGAGCAAACTCAAGTCCGCGCAGCCGTTGCAATTCCTCTGCGCTGAAACCGCCTTCGGGTCCGACCAAAATTGCGGCCGGCGCCGCAGCGGCGGCAAAAGCGCGGCGCACCGGCAGGCCGTGTCCGGTTTCATCCATAAAAAACAAACGGCGGCTTTTATCCCAGTTTTGCAGAACTTTTTCCAGGCTTTGCGCCTCATTGATTTCAGGAACATCCAATCGGCGGCACTGTTCGGCCGCTTCAATGCCCTGAGCCCGGAAACGCTCGCGCCTGACTTTGTCTGTGATGGTGCGTCGGGTAATGACCGGCTGAAGCCGCCGGGCCCCCAATTCCACCGCTTTCTGGATAATAAAGTCCGTCTGGTCTTTTTTTACCGGGGCAAACAACAGCCATATATCCGGCACGGGTTGAAATTCTCTGAGCCGCTCGCCGACGATAACCCGGCAATGTTTTTTGGAAACGGCGGTAATCTGCATTTCAAATTCGCCGGACCGGCCGTCAAACCCGAGAAAAGCATCTCCCGCAGCCAATTTCATGACATTGGAAAGGTAATGGCTCCGGCTCTCGTCCAAATCCAGTTCCCGTCCGCCGTACAGCGGCGTTTCAATATATAAACGTACCCGCGCCGCCAACTATTATTCTACCTTTACTGAAATTAATTTGGTTTCCAAAACCTTGACATTCAAGGGATCGCCGACATCAAGACAATCAAAATAAACCGTTTCGCGGCCGGGTTCTTTGGCTTTGAACACCGCGTGAACGAAACCGTCCTCCGTACGTTCGGAAATAAATTCTAAAGACTTATATTCTTTATCAAAATTCCATTTTAAATTGGAACCGGCGCGCAGTTTGATGTCAATGGTATGCCCCATGCCGAGCACGGTTTTGGAAGTCGGCTCAACCAGCGTCATAATGATGTCTTCATAGACTTTCGGGGCTTCTTTGGCGCCGGCTTTGCCTTTTTGATCAGCCCGGGTGCCGCCGGAAGAGAAAATGGCATCGGCAATGCTGCCGTAGTCAACCGTGCTGTCCTGAGGCATCGGTGCCAGAATGGTGTTGCTTTCGGCTTTGGCCGCCGCGGCGGCTGCTTCTATCGCATCTTGTTCGCGTTCAACCTGTTCGCCGTAGGTTTCGCCGAAACCGTCAACCGAGCCGGTTCCGCCGGCTGCCGCGGCCTCTTTCATCGCTTCCATCTCTGCGGCTGTCACCTCGGGAGATTCCTGGCGGGGCGGCTGCTGTGCCAATGCTCCGCCGGAGACAAGCCCCATTCCCACTATAAGAGCCCAAAGTTGTTTGTTTTGCATGGCAGCCTCCTAAATATTACGTAAAATTAAAAATTCTGTATAATCTTATTTACCTCTTATCAATTTATAATAGATATGTTAATGAATAGATAAAATTTTGCAAATAGTTTATTCGGACAGGGATGATGATTATTACGATAGACGGGCCGGCCGCCGCCGGAAAGGGAACACTTGCCGCCATTCTGGCAGACAAATACCATTTGGCTTATTTTGACACCGGAATGGTTTATCGCGCCGTCGGGCTGGAGATGCGCCGGAAAGGACTTGACCGCCATGATGAAAACGCTGCGGAAGCAATCGCCCGCGAACTGACTTTTCCCAAAATGATTGAACTCTCCAAAGACCCCGAATTCCGCAGTTCCGAAGGTGGGGTTGCCGCTTCCGTCGTCTCTGCACATCCCAAAGTCCGGGCCGCTCTGCTTAAGATGCAGCAGGATTTTGCCCTGACTCCGGTATTTGCCGACGGAACCCCGGCGAACGGCGCCGTTTATGACGGCAGAGATACCGGAACAGTAGTCTGTCCGCAGGCCGACGTCAAATTTTTTATTACCGCATCAACGGAAATCCGCGCCAAACGGCGGTTTGACGAATTGAAGGCCAAAGGCAGCGACATTTCTTTTGCCAAAGTTCTGGAAGATATGGAAGCCCGCGACGCCCGCGATGCCAACCGGGCTGCCGCACCGATGAAACCCGCCGATGATGCGGTGATTTTCGACACCTCGGCTCTCAATATTACAGAAGTGGCCGTTAAAGCCGAAGAAATTATCGAAACCAAGCTGAAAAAAACGCTTTAAGCGCAAGAAAATACTTGAAAATTTAATATTTAACTGTATAAAGAACCTAGCTTTAGACGGCAGGGTGCGCTGCGTCTATCGGAATATTCAACCCCGCACAAGTCCGTTTTCCTTTGGAAATCAGGCATTTTTTTGAAATAACTTAATTTATGACAAATACAGAATTCCAAATTCCCGAAACCAACGAAAACTTTGAAGCCCTGCTGAACGAACAGTTCGGCGACAACGGCATCACCGGTTCCGTGGTTAAAGGTACGATTGTCCGCGTAACTCCCGATTTTGCCATCGTTGATGTCGGGCTCAAATCCGAAGGCCGCATCCCGTTGCGCGAATTCGGCCAAAACGCCGAACTCAAAGCCGGCGACAAAGTTGAAGTTTATGTTGACCGTTACGAAGACAAAGACGGACAGATTGTTCTGTCCCGCGAAAAAGCACGCCGTGAAGAAGTCTGGCAGGATCTGGAGAAATCCCTCAATGCCGGCGAAAGAGTCAACGGCGTTATCTTCGGCCGCGTTAAAGGCGGTTTCACCGTTGACCTCAACGGTGCGATTGCTTTCCTGCCGGGTTCTCAGATCGATATTCGTCCGATCCGCGACATTACTCCGCTGATGGGCATTTCTCAGCCGTTCCAGATTTTGAAAATGGACAAGGTCAGAGGCAACATTGTTGTTTCCCGCCGCGTTGTTCTGGAAGAAACCCGCGCCGAAGCCCGTGCCGAACTGATTGACACCCTGAAAGAAGGTTCAATCCTCGAGGGCGTTGTCAAAAACATCACCGATTACGGCGCATTCATTGATTTGGGCGGTGTTGACGGCTTGCTGCACGTTACCGACATTTCTTGGAAACGCATTAATCACCCGAGCGAAGTTCTGTCCGTCGGTCAGACCGTTAAAGTTCAGGTTATTAAGTTCAATGAAGACAACCAGCGTATTTCTCTGGGCATGAAACAGCTCGAGAATGACCCGTGGCAGGCTGTTGCCGACAAGTTCAAAGTCGGTGAAACCTACAAGGGTAAAGTTACCAACATCACCGATTACGGCGCATTCGTCGAACTCGAAGACGGTATTGAAGGACTGGTTCACGTTTCCGAAATGAGCTGGACCCGCAAGAACGTTCACCCGGGCAAAATTGTCTCCACTTCTCAGGAAGTTGAAGTCAAAGTTCTGGAAGTTGATCCGGAGAAGAGACGTATCAGCCTCGGCATCAAACAGTGCATGCCTAATCCTTGGGCTGCCTATGTTGAAGAACATCCGGTCGGCTCGGTTATCGAAGGCAAAATCAAGAACATTACCGAATTCGGTCTGTTCGTCGGTTTGTCTGACGAAATCGACGGTATGATTCACCTGTCCGACATTTCTTGGGACAAATCCGGTGAAGAAGCCGTTAAAGACTATGTCAAAGGTCAGGACATTCAGGCCAAAATCATCGACGTTGATGTTGAAAAAGAACGCATCAGCCTGGGTATCAAACAGTTGTCTGAAAATACGCTGGCTACCGCTCTGGACGGCATCAAAAAAGGCGATGTTGTTAAAGCAACCGTCGTCAGCACCGAAGACAAAGGCGTTAACGTTGAAGTCAACGGCGTTGCCGCGATGATCAAAAAAGCCGACCTGTCCAAAGAAAAAGCCAATCAGAACCCCGACAACTTCAAAGAAGGCGATGTTCTGGAAGCTAAAGTAACTTCAGTTGACAAGAAAAACAACAAGCTCGGCTTGTCGGTTAAAGCTTTGGAAATTGAAGAAGAAAAGAAAGCTTTGGAAGAATACTCCAACACATCTACCGGTTCAACCCTCGGTGATGCTTTGGGCGAAGCTCTGAAGAAAAACGCTTAATACGGTTATGCCGTTTTTAAGCCGAGATTAAATAATCTCAAAAAAGGATCCTTTTGCAAGGGTCCTTTTTTTATGCCGAAAATGCGATTCGGATGAAGTCTGTGCGATTCGGAAAAAAAATTAACCTTTTATTCCGGCGAATCGAAAAAATATTTTTTGCCTGACTCAATCCGAATCCCAGCAACGGTTTGCGCGAATCGAAGAATCTCTCCAGCGAATCGTCATAATATTTTGTTAATAATTCAAAAGATAGAATCGGGACAAATCGATTTATCATGAACGCTGCTTTCCAGAAGGAAGGCAAAAATGATTACAAAGGCCGGAAAAGTCATGACCAAAAAATTTCTTTTCATCTCATCCTTTTTCTATCTGGCAGCAGCCGCTTTGCCGATGACGGAAGCACGGGCAGCCGATCCCGATACGGATCCGGTCAACATTACCTGTCCCGGCGGCAGCTGTGACAATCAGACGATTGACAACGATGGCGAAATGACAGTCAATGCTGAAGGCGTTGCCAAAGAAAACACAATCGGCGACACCGGAAAAATGACAGTTAACGACGGCGGCATTGCCCAAAAAACTACCGTTAACTCCGGTGGCTCCGTTCAGATAAACGAAGGCGGTTCGGCCATTGAAACAACCATTAACGGCGGATTGATGAATGTGGCCGAAACCGGTACGGCCGAGGGGGTTACCATTGATTCCGGCGCCCTGCTGTCCGGCGGTTATGTCTCAGAAGCGGTTGTCAACTCCGGCGGTGCAACAATTGATTCCAATTCATATAAAGGTTTTGAAGTTTACGGAAACGGCGTTTCGGATGATGCAACCGTCAATACCGGAGGTTATATGCTGATCAGAGACGGCGGTACGGCCAACGGAACCGTGATTGAGGGCGGTACGGTTGAGGTTCGATTTGACCAGCCGGAAGAAGAAAATCCCGATGACGGCACGACGGCAGACGGCGGCAGTGCCCCTGACGCCGGGATAACCGGAGACGGAAGCGTCAGCGGCGACGACGGCAGTGACAGCGGCGAAGGGAACACCGGCGGAGACGGCAGCGGAGATACCGGAGATTCCGGCGGCAGTGAAACCACTCCGACATCTTCAACCGTCAATAACACGGTGATTAACAACGGCGGCACCCTTAATGTGGAAACCGGCGGTATCGCTAACATGACCGAAGTCAACGAAGGCGGCGTTATGAACGTTAACAAAGGCGGCGAAGCGAACTCCAGCACCGTTAACACCGGCGGCACAGCCAACATTAACGACGGAGGCAACGCTTATTCGACTACGGTTGACGGCGGTACGATGAATGTCAAAGATTCCGGCAGCGCCGCGTCTTCAACGATTACCAAGGGCGGAAAAATTATCGCTTCGGGAACATCTATGGTCTCCGAAACCGCGGTTCTGGACGGAACGCTTGAAGTCAAAGAAAATGCAACAGCCCTGAATACAACCGTCAGCGGAAACGGCATGCTGGAGGCTTCCCAGGCCCAAGAGGCCATTACCGGCCTGACGGTAACCGATACCGGTTCTTATCACTTAACCACCAACAACAATGTTCAAAATGCCGACTTATACGGTAAACATTATGACACCTTATTCAGTAACGGTGCGGGCACCGGCATTATCGTCGGCGGCAGCAGTCAGCTGGATGTTATGAGCGGCGGAAAACTGGCAGATACGGTTTTGCAACACAAAGGTACAGTCAATGTTCAGAACGGCGGCTCCATCAATAATACGGTTGCCAATGATTCTTCCAATATTACCATTGCCGCCGGGGCTTCAGCTGTCGGAACAACGTTGAACGGCACCAGCTCAATGACCGTCAGCGGAACGGCCGCCGATACGATTGTTAATTCCTCCGGTTCAACCGCGGCAAAAGGTTTAGAGGTTAATAACGGAGCCAGCGTCAGCAATACCAGCATCAACGGCAGCGGTACGGTTCTGCTTAAAAACGGATCAACGGCAAACGATACCGTTATGAACGGCGGTGTACTTGCGGCGGAAAACGGGGCCAAGCTTGAGAATTTGGAAATCAAAGGCAAAGCCGAAACGGCCATTGACAACGGAGCTTCACTCTCCGGCGCCGTAACGGTTTCAGGCAGCGCAACTTTGGGCGGCAGCTATGATTACGGCAAAATATTCAGTGACGCAGCTATCAATTCACTGACCGTGACCGAAGGTGTTAACGCCAAATTCGGCAATTCTCTTAATGCCACCACGGCGGGCAAGAGCCTGACCTTTGCCGACGGCTCTTATCATATTTCATCTAACGGCGACAACGGTTCTACCGCAGTCAAAGGTTGGGAAATCGTTAATATCGGCGGCAAAGACGGGACGGCAGACGTCAGCCTGGCCGGCGACCTGAATTTGGGCAGCGACGATAAAACCATTCAAATCAGCAACGGGTCAACTCTGGATACCTCCGAAGTTGAAAACATTGCCATAACCGGTTCTCTCGTCAATGCCGGCGACTTGAATTTGGTCAGCGCCGGAAACCTGGCTGACGACAAAGACAATACGACAACCATTTCCGGCAATTACACCGGACAGGCGAATTCCAGCATTACGCTGAAAGTCGATACGTTAAACGGAACAACCGACAAACTGGTTGTCAACGGCGATGTTTCCGGCACCAGTGAGCTGAATGTCAACATCACCTCGGCAGCCAAACCGACGGAAAAAATCCTTTTCCTCGAAGCTCCGAACGACAATTCGGCCACAGGTGCTCATTTTACAATCTGGCGCGTCAATACCAGCCCGTATTTGTGGGATACGTCCAATGAAGGGCATAACTGGTATATGGACATGGTAAATGTCGGCGGCAAAATCGGCGTTTATTCCGAAACACTGGCCTATATGGGTCTGCAAAGTGCCGGTTTGGAACAGACGCGAAGCATGGTTTATAACGTTATCAACAAAATTAATCTCCGCAACAACAATCTGGTGGACAACCGGCTGATGCATTCGCCGCAATACCGCTATTACAGCAAAGGTATTGAAAACTACTACAATAACTACAATTTCTGGGCCATGCCGATTTATCACACCATTACCAATGACAGCGGCGTCAACTATGAAGCCGACATTGTAGGCGGGGAAGCCGGAATTGACCTTTATAACAATAACAACAATAAAGCAGGCGTTTTTGTCTCCTACCGTCAGGGTAATTATAAATTTGACGGCAAGGCAGATAAATTCTTTGCCCGCTACGGCAGCGAAATTGACATTGACAGCTACAGCGGCGGCGTTTATTACCGCCATAACTGGCAGGATGCCTGGGCGCTGGCCATGGTTTACGGCGGCATACAGGAAGCAGACATCAAAACCAAAGACAATGTCAGCTCCGACAGCGACGCAACCGAATTCGGCGCCAGTATTGCCGCAGGTTACGTTTATAACATGAATTACAGTTTCAACATTGAGCCCAGTGCCGTTATCAGCTTCCGTTCGCTCAGCTATGACGATGCGAAAGACATTTACGGCAAAACGGCGGAATTTGATACCCTGACTCTTCTGGAGGCGGATTTAGGCGTTAAATTCGAAAACACCTGGAATCTGGATAGCGGCTATGCCAAGGCCTATATCAGACCGAGCCTTCTGTTTAATTCGGTCTCCGGCGATGAAGTCACCATAACCAACTTCCTTGACAAATCTCCCGAAATTGACGACGGCGCTTATGCACGGCTGGAAATTGGTGGAAGTGCTGATCTCAGTAAATTCTTCAGCATGTATTCGACCGTTCGCGCAACGGCGGGCAGTGATTATCAGGATTTGGCGGTTACCGCAGGGCTTAACTATGTTTTCTGAGGCGCAGAAGCAAATCGGAAACATAAACGGCAGCGACAGAATGACGCAGCCTGATATTAAATAAGATATTATTGTCTCCCCATCCCCGTATTACCAATGTTTATTTTTAGATTTTTATGATTAAGATATTACGCAAAAGATTATTAAAACCCCACAAAACAAAGGAGATATACATGTATATAAAAACATTAATGGCTGCCGCAGTCGTGTCCGTTCTAGCAGTTTCGGGCGCCAGAGCTGAACTTGTCACTCAGTCTCTGCCGAAACCGGATATGGTTGGCGGCAAAACGCTTATGCAAAGCCTGCAGGAGCGAAAGTCGGTACGCGAATTCGGCCGACGGGCCGTTAATGACCAAACTTTGGCTGATATGCTGTGGGCAGCGGTTGGTGTCAATCGCCAGGACGGCAAACGAACCATCCCGACCGCCCTCAACAGCCAGGATTTGACGGTTTATGTGCTCAAATTCGACGGCGTTTGGCAATATGATGCCCAGGGTCATAAGCTGATTCAAGTCTCCGACAAAGATTTACGCCCGCTTCTGGGTACGCAGGATTATGCCAAGGACGCTGCACTTGACCTGGTTTATGTTTCAACCAGCGATGTGGCAACCAACGGCGCCATGCATGCCGGTTCGGCTTATCAAAACGTGGGCCTGTATTGCGCAGACAAAGGTCTGAACAATGTCGTCCGCGGCTATTTTGAAAAAGCGGATCTCGAAAAAGAGCTGAAGCTGAACGAAAATCAGTGGATTGTTGTTTCTCAGGCTGTCGGCTGGCCGAAAGAATAAACAAATCCGCCGTTTTTGCCGGTTCGCTTAAATATTTTGACTTTAAGCGAAAAAAAGACTTGTCAAATATAAGATTTATTATTATGAATAGTAACGCCGACGGATAGATGGCCGAGTGGTCGAAGGCGCACGATTGGAAATCGTGTATACCCCTAAAGGGTATCCAGGGTTCGAATCCCTGTCTATCCGCCATTTATACAAAACCCTGCCCAGCGCGGGGTTTTGTCGTATCTGCGGCGGATGCAAAATTTTACAGAAGGAAACCGGGTCAATCCCATTTTTTAAAAACAAAAAAGGCCGCTAACAAAATAAACAAAAAGCCGACAATTTCATTCCATTTCAGCCCTTCTTTAAGGTAAAAAGCCGAAAAAAACGCGAAAACGACAAGAGTGATAATTTCCTGCATAATTTTCAACTGGGGAGCACTGTAATAGTCGTGACCGATACGGTTGGCGGGAACTTGCAGGCAATATTCAAAAAAGGCAATTCCCCAACTGACCAGAATAACAATCCACAGAGCCGTTGACTTATACTTGAGATGTCCATACCAGGCAAAAGTCATAAAAATGTTCGAAAAGACAAGCAAAATAATCGGGTAAAACGGTCTCATTCTCTATCCCCTGAAAAAAATTATTGTCCTGTTTCGGATAATACGAATGCCGCGGCCGAATTTCAAGGTATTTTTACTTCGTATAAATCCGGGCTTTATGCGTTTTCCCTGTTGTTTGAACAGGAATTGTCAAAAAAAATTAATAAATCTTCAAGAAAAATATCGTATAATAAAGTGTTGTTGAGAGATTTAGGAGGCTTGATTATGAACCTGTTTGACAAAAGCACACCAAACGCGCCAGGAGGAGCTGAGCGCCCCGCAGCAGAAACCCCGAATGTATCTCCGCGAATCCGGGAGCATTCGAGTGAAGAGCTATTGAAAAAATTATCCATCAAAGCTCCGGTGCAGATGCATGCCCCGGCAGCCGCTTCGCCGGCGGCCCCCGGTCAGGAAGCTCCTGCCTCCGCCGCTCCGGCACAGAACAAACCGCAAGCTGCCGGCCCGACCGTTATTCAGGCGTCTCACGGGGCAAAGATCAATCCGGATGTCGATTTGTCCTGCAAAGTCAGTTCCGGACTGATTAATGAGGTCAAGTTTTCAGACGTTTATGTCACTCCCGACAAAAGATGTTATATTTGGAGCGGTCGCACCAACTGCGGCTTAAAAATTGTTACTTTTGATGATTTTGACGAGTTTTTTGTTCAGCTTGAAGGTGCTTATGACGGTGAAAACCGCAGTTATCTGCTGAACTACAAGGGACGCAACTATCGTGTTGAACGAACCATTGCACTGGAAGGCGTTAACTATTGTGCCCGCAAAATGCCGACTACGGTTCCGAATCTGAAGGATTTGGGGCTGCCTTACCGCGTTTACGAACATTTGCTCTCCATTGCCGGCGGCAGCGGCTTGATTCTGCTGGCCGGTGCAACCGGTTCCGGTAAAAGTACAACGGTTTCCGCTCTGTTAAAAGAATATTTACAGAAAAAAGGCGGCTATGCCTTTACGATTGAAGACCCGATTGAAATGCCGCTGGACGGCGTATATATCACCCCGGAAGCGGAATTAGGCCTCTGCAAACAGACAACTCCGCCGGACGGCAAATGGGAAGAAGGTATTAAATCAGCTCTGCGCTCGAAACCGCGTTATATTTATCTGGGCGAGATTCGTTCACCTGACGTAGCAAGTGAAGCTTTGCGCGCGGCAACTTCCGGCCACTTGGTTTTGTCAACCATTCACGCCAACAACGTATCCGATGCCATTAACGCTCTGGTTAAATATGCGGCCTCCAGCGGCATCAGCGAAGACATGGCTTATGAATTGGTGGCTAACGGTTTTCTCGGCTGTATTCACCAGATTTTGGAAGGGGCGCCAAAAAAAGCGAAAGTCACTTATCTGTTCGCCAATCCGGATACAAACGCAGCCTGTCAGGTTCGCGGAATGCTGCGCAGCGGAAAACTGAACATGGGTACTCTGCTCGAGCAGCAGCGTGTTAAAATTGAAAGAGGGTTATCGCTGTTTTAGGCAATACTCATCATTTTGATACGGAGAAAGAAAACTTTCTCCGTATTTTATATTGAAGAGAAGGAAAACGAATGAAAAAATTTTTTTATGCCATTTGCGGTTTGCTTGCAGCCGGAAAAGTCAATGCCATGGATTTTAACCAAGATCTGACCGGGCAAATCGACATGATTCGCCTGTCGGACGAATTTATCAGCAAGATGCAGAGCTGCACACCGTTTATTGAGCATAAAAACGCCGCCGCCGAAGGGCATTCCTTTAACTATGAATATAAAATCCAAGGTCCGGTTGACGGCAAATGCCGCTGCACTTTTTCTTCTTCTTCGCAAATCGGAAATTTTGTAAACGAATGTGCTTTCAGCCCGCAAAATCTGAAAGACTATACTGACGCGCTTATTCGCTACAATCAAAAAGACAAGCATACGATTGGAGATATGGCCGATATGGATTATCTGACGGCAATGGGCATTATTTTTGATCCGGACGTCTGCCAAATGAGCAGCCAAACCGACTATACCGCGGATTTGAGAAAAAATCTGCAAAGCTGTACGCCGTATGAAAAGACTCTGAATTTTTCCAATTCGGACAATATTATGAAAATCTACGGACCGGAAAATGGAAACTGCCACTACGCCTATACGGTGAAAAACAAACCGGTTGACTTAAGCAAAATCTATCCGGACGGCGTACCCGAATTTATGAAAGATCTGCCGCAGACCGGCAGCACCATGGTTTTTGACTGCCGGTTGTCCGAGACAGACAGAGCAGATTATATTAAAAGTTTGGAGCAATCAGTCATAACGTTTGACAACAATCTGGACTGGAACAGCGGAGACGCCGAGGCGGCCGCCCGGAAACTGCAGGAATTTACCGAAAAAGGCGTTTGCAAAGTCAGCGGCAATTTCGGTAATTTTAAATTAGAATAGATTTGGCAAATAATACTTTAAAATCAAGCAATAAGCTTTTTTACCTTCAGCCTCCTCCACAATGTCCGGCGAATAAGAATTGAAACTTTTTATTCATAATGCTAAAATATACTGCAACAAAGGAGAAGGCCTATGAAAAAATATTTACCCGTTCTTCTGGCTGTTGCTTGTATTTCTCCGGCACAAGCCGACACCATTAATCTTGACCTGGCCGGCCAGGTTGACATGTTTCATTTTTCCGACCGATTTATCAAGAATTTGCAAGACTGCACACCGTTTACGGAACAGAGCAGCTGTGACGAAACAGGGATGAAATTCGATTATGAATATCAAATTCAGGGTTGGTCCGGCGATAAATGCCAATGCGAATTTATTTCATCTTCACAAGTCGGACATTTTGTAAACCGCTGCACTTTCGACCAGGAAAAACTTAAGGCCTATGTTGACGCCTTGCAGGACTTTTTGAAAAAAGAAAAATCTTCTCCCGATGAAAGCGAAAACAAAAATGAAAGCCTGGCAGCGGCCAATAAAATCATTTCCGAGGCCTGCCAGATGAAAGTCATTAATGTTGATTACACTCAGGAACTGCGAAATAATCTGAAAACCTGCACGCCTTATGAAAAAACACTGAATTTCTCCAATATGGACAACATTATGAAAGTTGAGGGTCCCGACGGCGACAGGTGTCATTATGTTTATATGATTAAAAACAAACCGGTCGCCTTGAACAAGATTTATCCCGAGGGAGTTCCCGAAAGCCTGAAAAATCTTCCCCAGGAAGGCAGCGTCACGACGATAGACTGTTTATTTACCAAAGAAGAAGTCGCGCGTTATGTTGACAGTCTGGAAAAGAGTATGGTGAAATTTGACGACAATCTGGATTGGAACAGCGGAGATTCCGAAATTACCAATCGGACTTTGCAGCCTTTTATTGCCTCGGGAAGCTGCGTTTATCTGACAGATTTTGATAAGTTCAAGCTTTATCCGCCTCAGGGGCTGCCGGGGCATGACCAGTAAACCATCCTGTTTTACGGCGCGGGTAAAGTCAGAAATTTAGCCCAGGTTGTTTAATTAAGCTGTTGACTTTTTGTTTCAAATTGGTTAATCCATTGTGCAGAGAGATATGGGGCTGTAGCTCAGTTGGGAGAGCGATTGGTTCGCAATCAATAGGTCGAGGGTTCGATCCCCTTCAGCTCCACCATAAAAAAGCCGTCTTTGAGGACGGTTTTTTTATGACCCAATTAACCCCGGAAGGGCACAGGCCGGGAGAAAATACTGCTCTGCCGTATTTTGCCACAAGCAAAGTTACCGGCAAAGGCTATTGTGATTGCTTTTGAAACAAAAACTCCCGAGAAACCGTTACGTTTCAAGGGAGTTCTTTGTTTGAGGAAGCCGTTTGCTTATTCAGCAATTTCCGGTTTTTCCTTTTTTAAAAGTCTTTTCACATCAGCGATAATATCGTTTTTCGCTTCTCTGATTGCGTCTCGCTTAATGTAAGCCACAACTGCACCGGCAACCAAAACTGTTCCGCCGATAATTCCTAACACTACATTTCTTTTCATAAGGCAAAAAGTTTAAATGTAAAAAACTAAATTAATTAACACTGTCGTATTATCCTGACAGCCAATGCTGAAGTGATGCAAATCCAATAACATCCAGAATAATACTTTTTCTGTTATTATCTTTAGCATATTTGTTTTTATTGTAAAGGCGGCGGCAGAAAAAAATATAAAACTGTGCTTAATCTTCCCTGCCGCTGATTTTGGCTTCCTGTACAGCCGCCTCAGTCTCGAACTCAACTCTTTTATTAAGTTGTGAGTTCTCACCGGCCTAATGCAAGCCATAAAAAAACCCTCCGCAAGGGAGGGATTTTATATGGCGCACTCGGCGGGGTTCGAACTCACAACCTTCTGATCCGTAGTCAGATGCTCTATCCAATTGAGCTACGAGTGCATCGTTTCACTTAACAGAAGACTTAATAACCCGATTCAAAAAATTTTGCAAGCAAAAAATTCATTCAATTTAAAAGAATTTTAATCTATTTTACTTATGCTGTTCTTAATTTGAAGAATATATTGTGCTTTAGGCTCTAATTTTTCGCATTTTTTTTGTGAATCTTCTTTACAAAACGAGATATTAGTGTCAAAAACGAATATGTTATAACACAGGTTTCATATAAGGTATTTTGACAGATGAAAAAAACAGTTCTTACTTTGTCGTTAATTTCCGGCTCATTAATTTTGGGCGGCTGTGCATTCAGTTCGGATGCTCTGTTTCCGTCTCTGGTCGGTTCCAGCTCTCAGGAAGCGTATAATGCTGACAAAAATGCTCCCGAAAGCGCTGATCTGCCGATGCTCGGTTCCAGCAATTTTGAACCGCTTGAAGTTTCCGAAGGCGGAGATACCGGCACTTTTGTCGGGCAGAAAGTTATCGCTTTCCGGAATGAACTGAGCCAGCTGCAAAATGCCATTCGCACCAATAATTCCGAATTGCAGAAAATCAGAGCTTCCGTTATCAGCAATGCCAGCCAATACCATAAAACCATCGGAGCAATTGAAGCCAAACTGCAAGTTGGCACCACGCCGGGCAACCCGCAGATGTATGCCATGTTGCAGAGCGCACAAAACAATGTTCAGTTGATGACGGTCAACAGCAATGCTTTACAGCAGCTTTCCGCCCGTGTTACCTCTGATGCTTCTGTCGTTAATAACCTGTTAGATTCCATTCGGGCTACTTTTGCCATTTCCGGCGCGGTTGACGAAGACCACCGCCAGTTAAGAATTTTGCAAAACGAAACCAACCAGACGGCTATTTTAATCGGCAGCCTGCTTAATGAAGTCAACAGCGATGTTGTCCGTCAGATTCAGTATAACGAAACGGCCAACAGCAACATTGTTCAGTTAGATTCGGCAATCAAACGCGGCAACTACGGTGTCAGCAATGTTCCTCTGGGATCTTCGGTTCCGGTTCTGAATCTCGGCAACAAACCCGCAGCAATGGGTTATGCTCCGGCCAACGGAAGCCTGAGCGGGGCCGTTGCCGGCAAGCCGCTGTTCGTTGCCAAATTCAACAAAAGCAACGTTAATTATAAAGACGGTTTACGCAGAGCCGTTAATGCGGCCAAATCAAAGAAACCCAATGTTGTGTTTGAAGTTGTGGCCGTTACGCCGATCAGTGGCGGAGCATCTGCCCGGACAAATGCCCAGAACAGCGCAACGACAATTTTTCAGGAAATCGTAAATATGGGGGTTAATGCCGAGAGAATTACTCTTTCTTCCCGCAGCAGTGCGGATGCAACTTCTCCCGAAGTTCAGATTTTCGTTAAATAGACGTTTTTGAAAAAGCCGATGTTAAATCGGCTTTTTTATTTATTTTATGCAAAAAAAGATTTGACAATCGTTTTTTGATTATCTATATTCAGCTTGTTCCGAGAGGAACAGATATTTTTATGGGGTTGTAGCTCAGTTGGGAGAGCGCTTGAATGGCATTCAAGAGGTCAGGGGTTCGATTCCCCTCAGCTCCACCATAAAAAAGCCGTCTTTGAGGACGGTTTTTTTTATGGCTAAACTTATTTTGGCATTGAACCCGAGAGGGTGCGAGCCGATAGAAAACACCAGAGCAGCGGTGTTTTCGTTGCGAGCGGTAAGCGTTTGTTAATGAGCAAACAAGCGACAGCGATGAGAGCGAATGTTACAAACCGAACTCCCGAAATCCCCTCAGTTCCGCCAGTTTCAAACCCGCCATCAGGCGTTTTTTTATGGACAAACTCTGATACAGGGAATCGCCCGAAAAAAGAACAAAGCAGCCGCTCCATTTGTTTAGACAACGGCATACAAAAAGGCCTGCTTTGAGGCAAGCCTTTGACTTGACGAATCTTTAATTGCCGAACAGGCTTTCCCGCAATTTGCTGAACTGCGGTGCGGCAGACACCTTATCCAGACTTCCGACTTTGACGGCTTCCGTATAAAGGCTGATTTTATAATCAATTTTAGCCATATTCTTTTGCAATTCCGCCAGTTGTTCTTCCAGTTTTACTTTTTGACGTTTAAACATTTCCAAGCGCTGTTCCAAAGTCGAATCTCCTTCAATATACCAGTCGATATATTGTTTAATGCCTTTCAGGGTCATTCCTGTTCCTTTCAGGCACTCAATCATTCCCAGCCAGCCGATGTCACTGTCGGAATAAATCCTCAGGCCGGAACCGCTTTTACGGACAAACGGCAGCAGTCCTTCTTTTTCATAGTAACGCAGCGTATGGACGCCCAAACCGGTTTTTTTGGCGACCTGGCCAATCGAGTATCCCATTTATCTCTCCTTTTCTAAGCCTGCGGCAATCGGGTTAATTTGACTTTTTCGGCGATTATCTCCGTTAATTCAGCCGCATCTTCGGGGCTGACAATTTCATAGAGAGGAATCGAAAACGGCGTAAAGTCTCCGTTATGCCGCTGCAAAAAATTATAGCGGTAATTTATGCCTTTTTTGGGGTGAAGAACAATTATCCTCAGACGGCGGAAGCCGCAACGGACAATCTTTTCTTCGGCACTTTTAATGTCTTTCCAGGCCAACGGACGGCAATGGTCAATCGTGATGGTTTTATCATCAACAACGGCCAGTCTTTGCGGCAAAAGATATTTATAACTCCAAACCAGCCAGGAAAAAACGGTTACGCCCCATAAAACCTGCGTCTGCCACCAAAAGAGCAGACAATAGCATTTAATGCTGACATAAAGCATGGTAATCAGCAGCGCCGCATTAAAAACAAACCAGGCGTTGATTTTATCAAAGCGATAGTAAAATGTTTTTGCTTCTTTCATAAGCCCTCCTTGTTATTATTTACAGTGTAACATTTAGAGCTTACTCTAAGTCAACAAAAAAATGGCGGGATTTTACTCCCGCCGATTTTTATTTTATTCATTCCGCGGCGACATATTCGTCAGGGAAGAGCCCCAGAGCATCTTTTTCGGTTAAATCAAGCGCATAGATGCAGCAGTTATCATTGTCATCATAATAACCGGGGAGCACGGCCTGCAATTTGAACCCGCATTTGTTATAGAATCTGCGGGTTGGCGCATATTGATCTTTACTGTCGGTTTTGACATAAATCTTTTTAGCGCCTTTTTTACGCAGTTTGGTAATCAATTTATTAATCAAATTGCGCCCTATACCCAGACCGCGGTATTCATTTAAGGTTGAGAGCCAATAAATTTCATAAGTTCCTTCTTTGGCATCGGGAACCTCACCGTAGCAGACATAGGCAACGGTTTTATCCATATAATCGGCAAATAAAAACTTATGCTCAGAATCTTTCTGATTAAGCAAATTTTCGGCAATTTCAACGTTGATTTGAACATCCTGCCGGTCAAAGAAGCCGGTCGAAGCGGCGATTTGACGAATGACCTCAGGATCGGTTTTTACCAGCTTGTTTCTAAAGGAAAGCATAATTACACCTCCTTCAGAACTGATAAGCCCTCACAAAAAACTGTATAAGAAGAATCAGTGGTTAAACATTTTGAATAATTATATTTTGACGAAGAGGACGTACATCGGTCTCCTTCATTACTGTTACCTGACGCGATAACCGGCGTTGCAGTACACATAAATACTCCATAGTTGTTAATCCGAATGCACAAAATACTTTGTACATTATTCAGTATATTATTGATTTTGCTTTTTGACAAGGGGGGATAAAAAGAAAACCGTCGGCCGGGATAATCGGGCAACGGTTTTAACTTAAAATACGCAAAGGCAAAAGCCTTGAGAACAGACTGCGGAAACAAAGTTCGGCAATCTCAAACTACGGCTGGAACGGGTTGTCATAGATGTCGTTTGCCGGATCGTGGGGACCTTCAACGCCGCAAAGCTTGCACATGCCCCAAGCGAAACCGCCGACAACTAACCCTGCTATCAAAAACATAATACTCGGGTTTTAAAAGTTAATAATCAGGTTAATAATCGCTCATTGAGGATTATTTAATCATCATTACCAAACAAATCAAGCAAAATCTGTCGATTAACCACCCGATTGCAAAATCAGGATTCTCCCGGACGGCGGCTGATGCCCCGGAAGGAACCGCAGGCCCGTGCCATCAGCAATTCCGGCTGACCGGAGGAAATATCGGTTTGTTCCATAATGATTTTAAAACCGTTTCGGCGGTAAAAATCAACGGCCGGCCGATTGGCGGCATAAACATGCAGCGAAGCCGCAGAACGCCGGCGGAGAATATAGTTCAGCAATTTGGTACCGATACGGCGGGAGCGAAATTTTTCATCAACAAACAAGGCTCCGATAAAATTTTCCGGCAGCAGACTGACAAAACCTTTAATCCGGTGCTTGTCAGCAAAGACATAAGTTTCCGCCTGCCGGGTCAGCATATCTTTCACCAAACCGGTATTTTCGTCCCAATAGCCGGGAGCAATAAACGGATGCGCCTGTTTGGTGCTGCGGAGCCACAGTTCCAAAACAGCCGGGATATCCGAGGGAATCAGGCGACGTATCATAAAAATCCGTTTCCAATAAAGTTGTAAGCGGTTTATTAATAGCGGCAAAGCGGTTAATTTTTTCTTGCCACGGATAAAAAAACCGCCTCCGAAGAGGCGGTGCGCTTAAATATCCAAATCATCAACGAACTTGGCGCGTTCGATAATGAATTTAAAGCGGGTTTCAGGGTTTTTACCCATCAAACGCTCGACCTGGCGGCGGGTTTCAAAACACTCTTCTTTGCCCTCCTCGGTATTCGGGGTCGGAATAACCACGCGCAGAAGGGTGCGTTTATTCTTGTCCATGGTGGTTTCCTTCAGCTGAAGCGCGCTCATTTCACCCAATCCTTTGAAACGGCTGATATCCGGACGGGTATTGCCTTTGACTTCCCGTTTGAGAATCCGGTCTTTGTCTTCATCGTCAATCGCATAAAAGTTTTTATTGCCGACAACGATTTTGTAAAGCGGCGGAGTAGCGATATAAAGATGTCCGTTTTCAATCAGTTTCGGCATCTGCTGATAGAAAAAGGTCATCAGCAGAGAAGCGATATGCGCACCGTCAACATCCGCATCGGTCATAATGATGATCTTTTCGTAACGGAGATTTTCTTCCTTATAATTATCTTTAATCCCGCAGCCCAGAGCTTCAATCATATCTTTGATTTCCTGGTTCTGGGTGATTTTATCCAGCGAAGCGCTGGCAACGTTCAAAATTTTGCCTCGCAGCGGGAGAATCGCCTGCGTAAAACGGTCGCGCCCCTGTTTGGCCGAGCCGCCGGCAGAATCGCCCTCGACGATAAAGATTTCCGTATTCTCCGCCGAAGCCTGCGAACAGTCGGCCAGCTTGCCGGGGAGACGCAGTTTTTTGGTCGGGGTTTTACGGTTTTGAATTTTTTCTTCTTTCTTCTTTTTGCGGCTTTCGGCGCGTTCAATCACATATTCCAGCAATGCGGTCGCATTTTCCTTATCGGAGCTCAGCCAGTGGTCAAAAGAATCTTTGACTGCCTGTTCGACCAAACGAATCGCCTTGACGGAGGTCAGCTTATCTTTCGTCTGCCCTTGAAACTGCGGGTCGCGGATAAAGACCGAGAGCATAATGCAGGCGTCGCTCAACAGATCTTCGGCAGTAACGGAAGCGGCCTTTTTGACATTGGCCATTTCGCCGTATTCTTTCAGACTGCGAATCAAGGCCGCCCGGAACCCCATCTCATGGGTGCCGCCTTCAGGGGTGATAACCGTGTTGCAGTAAGAATAACAAAAGCCGTTTTCATCTTCCGGCCAGGTAATCGACCATTCGACCCGTCCTTCGTCATTGGCCAAATCGGCATCGCCGGAAAAAGGCATACGATTGACGGTCGCACGGGCACCAAGCTGATAATTTAAGAAATCAAGCAGGCCGTTGGGATAGTGCAATTCGGCTTCCAGCGGCGTTTGCTCGCCTTCGCTTAACACTTCCGGCGCACATTTCCAATTAATAAAAATACCCTTAAACAGAAAAGCTTTGGAACGGGCCATGCGGTAAACCCGGTTAGGGTTCAGCTGAGAATTGGAACCGAAAATCTCCGGATCAGGCAGAAAAGTAATCGAAGTGCCGCGACGGTTGGGCGCATTGCCGACCAACTCCAAAGCAGAAGTCGGTTTGCCCTTGGCATAAGTTTGGCGATAAAGCTTTTTATCGCGGGCGATTTCAACCACCAGAGAGGAAGACAGAGCATTGACGACCGACAGGCCGACACCGTGCAAACCGCCGGAAACCTTGTAAGCACCGCCGCCGAACTTGCCGCCGGAGTGCAGCATGGTCAGAATGACTTCCAGCGCCGACATGTCGGGATACTTCGGATGCGGGTCAACCGGGATACCGCGGCCGTTATCGGTGATGGTGACGGAATAATCGGCATTCATCTTAACTTCGATACGGTTGGCATAGCCGGCAACGGCTTCATCCATGGAGTTATCCAGAATTTCGGCAACAAGATGATGAAGTGCCTGAGCATCCGTTCCGCCAATATACATACCGGGGCGGGCACGAACGGCCTCAAGCCCTTCCAAGACCTGAATGTCCTGTGCCGAATAAGTTTCCTGTTTCGGTGCTGTGCTTTCAAATAAATCTGACATTTCTTACCTTTTAGCTAAAATTTATGCTGTAAAATAAGCTAAAACATCAAGATTTACAAGCCTTAAAAGCGAATCTGTCACAAAAATTTCTGGTTAAATAAATCTTTGACAAGAATCAGAAAGTCAATTATACGTTATTTCAATTAGCATATTATTCATTAAAATTACAATTATGGAAAAGTCAATTAACTACATCAAGAAGTATTATCTTGATTTTTGCAGCTGTTTTTTTGCGGTTTGGATTGTTGCTTCCGTACTCTATGCGTACCTTTTTGCCGAATTGCCTCACATTGAGAGAAACGCCCCTGTTCTGGGAACGATTTACGGCATTATGCTGGCACTCAACTCCCTGCTCGTTATCGGTATTATCGTCGTTAGAAATAAACATTGCCGAAAACTGACAGCCTGTCTGTCTGGTATTGTGATTTTGCTTTCCTGGTCAATGGTCTGGTGGGGATGGATCAGACAAGACAGCGGTTGGTTTTTAATTTCGGCATTTTTAACTGCCTTATCCGGTTTCTGTTTTTTCATATTGTGCTTACGCTGGAATGCCGTATTTGCGACAATACTCCCTTATTTTCCGCTGATTTGCCTGCTTTTTTTTAATAAGGAAACATATAATCAGGCTTCAGAACGCCAAAGAAGCGGGCAAAACCTTATTGAAAATTCCGAGGTCATTCTCCGAGGAATCAGAGATAACTATATTTACACTAATGAATTCGGGATTGAGAAGATATGCCCCCAAGACACCTGCAACCTAAAACCGGGGATAAAAATCAGGCGTACACTCTCTTCTAACGGAGATGTACGAATTAGCCCCATATAAAATCAAGGAACCCCCGCGTTTTGCGTGAGGGTTCTTTTTTTATGCCTGCCAACGGAATTATCAGGCATAATCTTTGATTTAAAATGAAAAAAATGCTTGCAAATTAGGGAAACAGGGATTAAAAGAAGCATGGAATTAATGGTAATTCCAATGTTTTAACAATAACACACACGCAGACATGGCGGGGAATCGCCTGATTTTTCGCTCCGGTGTCTTTAAGTTTGAAGACCGATAAGTCTGCGGAGGTTTAACCGGAAAAAGGATATATAAAATATGACTCTTCCTACATTTACACTGCGCCAGATGGTAGAAGCCGGCGTTCACTTCGGTCACCACGCCCGTCGTTGGAATCCGAGCATGGCTCCGTATATTTACGGCAAAAAAGACAACATTCACATTATCGACCTGCAGAAAACTTATCCGATGCTGTACACTGCTTTGAATGCAGCGCGCGAAGTTGCTGCCCAGGGCGGTAAAATTCTGTTTGTCGGCACCAAAAGACAAGCTCAGGACCTGATCAAGGAAAATGCCGAACGCTGCGGCCAGTATTATGTAAATCACCGTTGGTTAGGCGGTATGCTGACTAACTGGAAAACCGTTTACAAATCAATTTCCCGTCTCGTTAAACTGAATGAGATGTTTGAGAAAAACGCATTTGACGGTTACACCAAAAAAGAAATGCAGAACATCAAAAAAGAACAGGAAAAATTAAATAAGGAACTGGGCGGCATCATGAACATGGGCGGCCAGCCGGATATGCTGTTCGTTATTGATACGCCGAAAGAAGACCTGGCCATTAAAGAAGCCAAAAAACTGGGTATCCCGGTTATCGGCATCTGCGATACCAACGCTAACCCCAATGAAGTTGACTTCCCGGTTCCGGGCAACGATGACGCTATTCGCGCTATTCAATTCTACTGCGAATTAGTGTCTTCCGCCGTTTTGGACGGTATGCAGGCTGAAATTGCAGCTCAGGGCGTTAAAGTCGAAGAAGCTGTTGAAAATATTGAAGCCAAACCGGCTAAAAAAAGAACTGCCAAAAAAGCTAAAGAGGAAGTTGAAGCAGTAGCCGAATAATTTTTTTAGCTTAGCTTCAAGCAAACTTTCGCGGCGGTACTTTATTCGTAAAGATATCGCCGCATTGGTTTAAAAATTTCACAAGAGGAAAAATTAAATGACAAATATTACTGCCGCTATGGTCAAAGAACTGAGAGAAACAACAAGCGCCGGCATGCTGGACTGCAAAAAAGCCCTGACCGAAACTAACGGGGATATGGAACAGGCCATTGACTGGCTGCGCAAAAAAGGTTTGGCCAGCGCAGCTAAAAAAGCCAGCCGTATCGCTGCCGAAGGCTTGGTTGCCGTTGCGGTTGACGGAAACAAGGGCGCGGTTGTCGAAGTAAACTCCGAAACCGACTTTGTTGCCAAAAACGAAATCTTTCAGGAATATGTTGAAGATGCCGCTCAGGTTGCTTTGATGTATAAAGGCGAAGTCTGCGACATGAAAACTTTCCAGTGTCCGAAAGTTCACAAGTCTTTTGAAGAACGTCTGACCGATATGATTGCCAAAATCGGTGAAAATATGAATCTGCGCCGCGCTAAAATGATTGAAGTCAAAGACGGCGTCGTTGCATCTTATATTCACAATGCGGCTCGTCCGAATGTCGGCAAAATCGGTGTTCTGGTTGCGTTGGAATCAACCGGCGACAAAACCAAACTGGCCGAACTGGGCAAACATATTGCCATGCATGTTGCCGCTTCCGCTCCGCAATTTCTGGATATTGCCCGTGTTGATCCGGCAGCGGTTGAACATGAAAAATCAATCTTTGCCGAACAGGCCAAAGCTTCCGGCAAACCGGCAAACATCATTGAAAAAATGGTTGAAGGCCGCGTTAAAAAATATTATGACGAAGTTGTTCTGGAAGAACAGGCTTATATTATGGATCCGGACAAGAAAGTTAAAGACGTTATTGCCGAAGCCGCCAAAGAGCTTGGCACAGACATCAAACTGAAAGAATTTGTCTGCTTCCGTTTGGGTGAAGGCCTGCAGAAAAAAGAAGAAGATTTTGCCGCCGAGGTTGCTGCTCAGCTGAGCAAATAATCTTTGTAATTGCTAAAAAAAACCGTCCGGAAGGGCGGTTTTTTTTGTTTATTAAATATCTCAACCCCGGATTGCCAGGGTTTGAGGATTAAAAATCAGGCGACGGATTTAAACAGGTCTTTAATCCGGTCAAGAAAACCTTTGGATTCCGGCTGGCAGCTATCGTCTTTGCTGATGGCGCGGAATTCTTCCAGCAGTTCCTTTTGGCGGGCTGACAGATTAACCGGCGTCTCAACCCGGAATTTGACAAACAAATCGCCGCGGCGTTTGGAGCGCAGGATTGTCATTCCTTCGTCCTGAATTTTAATCTGCTGGTCAGACTGGGTACCGGCTTTGATTTCAAGTTCAATTTTTTCACCGTCGATACTTGGAATTTCTATTTTTCCGCCCAGGGCGGCACAAGCCATAGAAACCGGAACCCGGGTATAAAGATTGGCTCCTTCGCGGCTGTAGAGTTTATGCGGTTTTACGGTAATAAAGACATACAAATCGCCGTTTTGTCCGCCATGAAGTCCCGGCTCTCCCTCCCCGGCAATCCGCATCCGGGTATCACTTTCCACGCCGGCGGGAATTTTGACTTTCAAAACCTTTTCTTTATGCAGGACACCCTCGCCGCCGCATTTTTTGCATTTGTCTTTAACTATCCGACCGCGGCCTTTGCAATTCGGGCAGGTCTGTTCAACAATAAAAAAGCCGCCCTGGCGCATCTGCACTTTGCCATGGCCGTGGCAAGTCGGGCATACCGGCGGTTCTTTGCCGTCTGCCGTACCGAAACCGCGGCAGTCTTCGCAAACAACCGACGACGGAATGGAAATCTCTTTTTCGACGCCGCTGAAAGCTTCTTCCAGCGTGATTTCCAGATTATAGCGGACATCCGCCCCGTGCCGGGCATAAGACCCACTGCTGCCGCGCTGCTGACCGCCGCCCATAAATTCGGAAAAAATATCAGAGAAAATATCGGAGAAACCGCCGCTGCCGAAATTAAACTCAAAGCCGCCGAACGGATTGCCGCCGCCCATGCCGGAGGCAAAAGCCTGATGCCCGTACCGGTCATAAGCCGCCCGTTTCTGCTCGTCTTTCAAAACATCATAAGCTTCGTTAATTTCCTTGAATTTGGCTTCAGCTTCCTTATTGCCCGGGTTCCGGTCAGGATGATATTTCATGGCCAGGCGGCGATATGATTTTTTAATTTCATCGCCGTTGGCGTCACGGCTGACTTCCAGTAATTCGTAATAGTCTTTTTCGGTCATTTTTCTTCTGCCGTTTTTTGTGAACGTAATGTTTTTTACTTATTTAGAGGCTTTATAAAGAAAAAGCAAGCCTTTGACAAGCCAGTAAATAAAAATTAAACATTTTTCCCTACAATTACAATATGCTTCACCTGTTTTAGATAAAATTATATTGCAAAGAGACAAAAAATGTGTTATTTTTTTATAAAATAACCTTTCGGGAGAAAAATGATGGCTGAGAACAAAACATCCAAGAACATGGAAATATTTGCCAAATATCTGGAAGACAATCAGGAGGTTGCTCAGAGATATGCGGCAATGACCCCGGCAGAAAAGAAAGAATTTGAAGAAAACTTTTTTAAACAGGCACGCGTTGAACGCTTAAATCAGCTTAACCGCGGACGCAATTCCGACGAATGGCAGCTGACGCTTGACAATATCAACATGAACGTTTTGACGGCCATGAACAAAGCACCGGCCAATCTGGCAAAAATGCCGCCGCAGAAACGCCGGGACACCATAGATACGATTTTAGACAGCTTTACTCCCGAAGAAAACAGCCAGTTTCTCACGCTCAGCAATCAGGCCAAAAAACAGCTTTTGGAAAACTTTCCGCCCAAAAAACTGGTTGCCACGGCACAAAAACTGGAAGAACTTATCAGCCAGACCGATAATGCCGCTACCAAGCAGGCTCTGACTTCTCAATTTAATATGGTCAATGAAGAAATTGCTCTGACCATCAATGAAATAGCTTCAGGCAAAATCGTTATAGACCAGACCAACATTGCCGACGTTTATGACGGTGTCAATCTCATGCTTGATTATGCCGATAAAAAGGCACCCAACGGCCAGCCGACACCTCTTACCGCCGGAATCCGCAGAGATATTCTGGAACCGCAGATCGCCATTTATGATGAGGCTCACGGCCTGAAAGACTTAACACCGGCAGATTTGGCCAAAGTCGAGCTGAATTACAAAAAAGCATCAAAAATGGCGGATAAACTGCCGTTAGACCCCAATATCGCCACCGTATTGGGCAATTTGGAATTTATGGATGCCGACGGCAAACCGGAAAAAGACCAAAAAGCCCAGCAGGCTCTGCTGGTTGAAACAATCAAAGCCGAAGCCGCCCGTAATTTGGCGGGCAGCAAAGCCGACATCACCGAAGACATGGTCAGCGCCGAAGTTGCCAAAGTGGCCGCAACGCGCATCGGCGCCTTGGTTATGGGCAGCGAATTTGCCATGGCGCAAAATCAGGCTCAGGCACAGGCTGCGTTAACTGGACTGCTGAACGGTCAGAAATATCAGGTTTCCAACAGCGGTTTTGTCGGCTATAACGCCGAATACACCAACAGCTCAATGGGCTATATGGATCGTTTGGCTAAGAAAATCGGCAATACCGCTCCGGTTTTGGGACAGATGTATAAACGGGTGAAAAAATTTGACAAGGCCTGTATCGAGCGTTTTGACCCGGCCTATTCCCAGACGAAAAAATTAACCAAAGTTATGCGCAACAACTGTTTGCGCTCGGCACCGATGGCGGCGCTGGGTATGACGCTGACCCATGTTCAGCCTTACGGCGCCATGGTGATGGCCGGCGTTTGTGCCGGCTATGCGGCAGTCCGCCTGATCAAAAGTTACAGAAAAGCCAGCAAAGAGGCTAAAGCCCGGGGTGAAAAATTCGGCTTTATGGGCTTTATGAAGAAACACGGCATTGACGTTGCCATTACCGCCATTTCCGCAACCGGAACGGCTTTGGGCATGCCTTGGCTGGGCAAAGCGGCGATGGGACTGAATGCCGGACGCACCGCCGTGAAAACCTTTATGGAAAAGCGCAAGGAAGGCGACAAATTCTGGAAAGCGGCCGGGAAAGCCGCCGCGGCCGCTTCGGTAACCGCGGTTACGACTTACGCCGCCGCCTCGATTACCAGCCACGCTTTGCAGGCGACCGGGTTCGGTTCTTGGCTGGACAACCAGTTCGGCCGCACTATTGAAACCGGCGAATGGGTACAGGATAAGGAAGCGCATAAATCTTTCAGTTACAGCGAGAAAGACATTCAAAGCGCCGAAAAATTCAACGAAACGCCCAGCCGCCATTTTGAATATGTCGGCAAAGGACATACCGTTGCCGATTACAACAATCCGGACAATTACGAAAACCGTGCCTGGTACAGCGAAGAACAGCATGAAGCGGCAACCCGTTCTATCCGAGAGCAAATGACCAAACAGGGCTGGGAAGAAGGCAGCGAAGAAGTTATGCTGAAAAAACTGGCTTCTTTCACCCGTGAATATGCCAATCCGGATCATCCGCTCAATGACGGTTCGGGACGCACGGTAGGCGAGGCCTTTACCTGCAAGGACGGCAACTATTCGGTTAATCCGCAGCAGCTGCTGGACAAAGTTCTGGCCGGCGAGCCGATGAACGCCACCGACGGCCGCCTGCTGCATAATCTGCAATTTGCCTCCAGCCCGCAGGGGCATGCCCTGGTTGACGTCGGGATTAAACCGGAAGAGCTTTATTCTTACGATACCGGCAAACCGCACGGCGTCATTATTGACGAAAAAGCCGGCAGCGGCCATTGGGAAACCAAAGAAGTGACCATTCCTGCCGAACCGGGCGTGTTTGTTCCGGCTATTCCTTATGACGAACAGTATCAGGCGCAGATGCTGAAACTGAACGAACGCGTCGGCGCCCGCGGCCATTTCTGGGCAACGGTGAACAAAGTAATTGTTCCGCCGCAGGATAAACTTCCTTCTCAGGGTAAAGTTCCGGGCGGAACCGATTTGCCGCCGCAAGACAAAACACCGGGTCGGACCGTACCGCCGCAGCAAGGCCAGGTTTCGCCGACGACATCTCTTGACGAGCGTCTCGGCAACGGCATTTATGAACCGGTTATCGACGGTGTCAATCCGGAAGCATCCAAAGATGCCCTGGCGGTCGAATTCGGGCCGAACTACGAAAACAAGCCCGGCAAAAAACCGGTTAAAGGCATTTTCTCAAAAATAATCGGACGCTTTAAAGGCGGACACAACAAATAAAGAAAAAACCGGAGGTTCTGTCTCCGGTTTTTTTTGCGTTTTAACCAAACATAAACTACAATGGCCTTATATTAAAAAAATAATCTGTTTTTTAATAAAGGGTATGGCATGCTGAGCTTAAAACATCTTCCGGTCAGTTCTTTTAATGAAAATCTGGCTTATCTGCACAAAGACTGTGTCGCTTACAAAGTGGATGACATCAATGCCCTGACAAAAATAGAAATTCACGGAGGGGTTAAAACCGTTTATGCCTTTTTGCAGGTGGTTGACGACGCCAAGCTGGTCAAACCGACCGAGATTGCCCTGAATAACGAGGCTTTTGAACAAATCAACCTGCCGGAGGGTGCCAATATTTCCATTTCGCTGTCAACTCCGCCGCCGAGCCTGGCCTCGGTCAAACGTAAAATTGCCGGCAATATTTTAAGCTCCGGCGAATACAGTTCAATCATCAACGATATTACCGCACGGCGCTATTCCAATATGGACATCGCTTCTTTTCTGGTAGCCAGCGGCTCATTCATGAGTGCGCCGGAAGTTTTGGCTCTGACGGAAGCTCTGGTCGGCGACAACGTCTTTCACTGGGACAATGAGGGAATTGTGGTTGACCACCATTGTCTGGGCGGAGTTCCCGGCAACAAAACCGATATTATCATTACGGCGATTGTCGGCGCTTACGGTCTGCCGATGCCCAAAACATCCGCCCGTTCGCTGACCTCCTGTGCCGGCGTGGCCGACACGATGAGCGTTCTGGCCAACGTTGATCTGGACGACCGGACTTTTCGCAGCCTGGTGAAAGAAAACCGGGCGGCAATCGCCTGTTACGACGGATTGAACATCGCCGAAGCCAGCAAGCTGATTTCTTCGGTTGAGCGGCAAATCGGCCTGATTCAGCAGGAGCATATCGCTTCCTCGATTTTGGCAATCAAGCTGGCAGCCGGTGTGACCCACCTGCTGATTGACATTCCGGTCGGCCCGAAATCACGCATTAAGAGTACCAATGAAGCCATGCGCCTGCGGAAACTGATTGAATATGTGGGCGATATGCTGTCAATGGAAATTGACGTGGTGATTACCGACGGCAGCGAGCCGATCGGCAACGGCGTCGGGGCGGTGCTGGAAGCGCGGGACGTAATGAAAGTTCTGCGCAACAAAGAAGACGCGCCGCAGGATTTGCTGGAAAAATCTCTTTTTCTGGCCGGGCGCCTGCTGGAATTTGACCCTAAACTGCGCGGCGGACAAGGATATCACGTTGCCAAAGAGATTCTGACTTCCGGCCGCGCGCTGGAAGTGATGAACCGGATTATTCATGCTCAAGGAAAAGCTCCGCAGCCGCAGCTCGGACATCTGACCCGGGACATCATCTCCAACGTAAGCGGCGTGGTGGAAGCAATTGACAATTCCCGCATCAACAAAATCGGCGTTTGGGCCGGTGCCGGGCAATATCCGGGAGCCGGGCTGGATTTGCTCAAAAAAGTAGGCGATCCGGTGGAACAGGGTGAAACCCTTTACCGCATTCATTCCTGCAACTCAACCGATTTTGCTTTTGCCAACTCGGTAGTGGACGGTTATACCGGCTACGAAATTTCCGGCCGGCAGAGCAATTATTAAGCTCTTTTTCCGAGGGTAAAAATTTTTCAAAAAAGTTATTTCAAGTCTTGCTTATGTGAAGACGGCTTCCTATATAAGTTGTTAGAAAGATTTTGAGAAAGTTTTTTATACAACAATAAGGATGAAAAATATGAGCAATAAAGTAATTGGTATTGACTTAGGTACGACCAACTCCTGCTTTGCAGTGATGGAAGGCGGCGAAGCCAAGGTTCTTGAAAACTCTGAAGGCGCCCGCACCACGCCGTCCATGGTCGCGTTTACCGATACCGAACGTTTGGTCGGCTTTCCGGCAAAACGTCAGGCTGTTACCAACCCGGAAAACACCCTGTTTGCAATTAAGCGTTTGATCGGCCGCCGGTTTAATTCTCCCGAAGTCGAAAAAGACAAGAAGCTTGTTCCGTTTAAAATCGTTGAAGGCGACAACGGCGATGCCTGGGTTGAAGTCAAAGGCCAGAAATATGCTCCGTCACAGATTTCCGCAATCGTTCTGCAGAAAATCAAGGAATATGCCGAAAGTTATTTAGGCGAAAAGATTGAAAAAGCCGTTATTACCGTTCCGGCTTACTTTAACGACTCTCAGCGTCAGGCCACCAAAGACGCCGGTAAAATTGCCGGTCTTGATGTTCTGCGTATCATCAACGAACCGACGGCGGCAGCTTTGGCTTACGGCATGGATAAAAAAGCCAACGGAACAATTGCCGTTTATGACTTGGGCGGCGGTACGTTCGATATTTCCATTTTGGAAATCGGCGACGGCGTGTTTGAAGTTAAATCTACCAACGGCGATACTTTCCTCGGCGGTGAAGACTTTGACCAGCGCCTGGTCAGCTATCTGACAGACGAATTCAAGAAAGAATCCGGCATTGATTTGAAAAATGACCGCCTGGCTTTGCAACGTCTGAAAGAAGCTGCCGAAAAAGCCAAGATTGAACTTTCTTCAACCACCCAGACCGAAATCAACCTGCCGTTCATTACCGCAGACGCAACCGGGCCGAAACACCTGAACATCAAACTGACCCGCGCAAAATTAGAATCTTTGGTTGAAGACCTGATTGACCGCACGGTTGCCCCCTGCCAGAAAGCTTTGGCCGATGCCGGACTGAAAGCCAACGAAATCAGCGAAGTTATTCTGGTCGGCGGTATGACCCGTATGCCGAAAGTTCAGGAAAAAGTTAAGGAAATCTTCGGCAAAGAGCCGCATAAAGGCGTTAACCCGGATGAGGTTGTTGCCGTCGGCGCGGCTATTCAGGGCGGCGTATTGATGGGTGATGTCAAAGACGTTCTGCTGCTGGACGTTACCCCGTTGTCTTTGGGCATTGAAACTCTGGGCGGCGTGTTCACCCGCTTGATTGACCGCAACACCACCATTCCGACCCGCAAATCGCAGGTCTTCTCTACGGCGGAAGACGGTCAGACCGCGGTTACCATTCGCGTCTTCCAAGGCGAGCGCGAAATGGCTGCCGACAACAAACTGCTCGGCCAGTTTGATTTGGTCGGTATTCCGCCGGCACCGCGCGGCATGCCGCAGATTGAAGTTACGTTTGACATTGATGCCAACGGTATCGTAAACGTTTCCGCCAAAGACAAAGCTACCAACAAAGAACAGGCCATCCGTATTCAGGCCAGCGGCGGTTTGTCTGACGCCGATATCGAAAAGATGGTTAAAGATGCCGAGGCCAACGCTCAAGCCGATAAGCAGAAAAAAGAGCTGGTCGAAGCCAAGAATCAGGCCGAAGGTTTGGTTCACGCCACCGAAAAAACATTAAAAGAACACGGCGACAAGATTTCTGCGGCTGACAAAACGAAGATTGAAGATGAAATCAAAGCTCTGAAGACCGCGATTGAAGCTGACGATTTGTCGGTTATCAAAGAAAAGACCGAAAGCTTAATGCAGGCTTCCCTGAAACTGGGCGAAGCCATGTATAAGCAGCCGGAGGCCGGAACCGGCGCTGCCGGAGCGGAAGCCGGTGCCGATGCAGGTCAGGCTCAGTCCGGCAACGGCGATGAGAAAGTCGTTGATGCTGATTTTGAAGAAGTTAAATAATCCTTAGTTTAACTGCAAAAAAACCACCCTTAATCGGGTGGTTTTTTGTTTTTAAATTTTATTATTTCGCCGATAGAGTAAAGAGATTTAGCCAAAAATAAAGTCTCTCTGTATTATTTGTTGACATTGTTTCTCTTTTGTGGCATTCTGTAAATGGTATGGTTTCAGTTATAGAGAGGTGTATGATGAAAG